>Ga0315901_10001091_pt1 | contig 39111 bp, 38 predicted proteins | sample LakEriMetagenome_10_FD_203761 | JGI IMG/M metagenome (GOLD analysis project Ga0315901, IMG submission 203761) | Freshwater fungal communities from buoy surface, Lake Erie, Ohio, United States - Buoy 2 MA116 | ecosystem: Environmental > Aquatic > Freshwater > Lake | place: USA: Lake Erie, Ohio...
CGGGTAGATCCGCATGCAGCACCAGATAGGCGCCGTGTTTGTGAAAACCACTGTGCGAGACCGACATCCCTACTTCGTGCAGGCAGGCTGCCCATCCCAGCAGCCGCTCATAGTAATCACTTTCGGGCTGCAGTTGCGCATGAAGAAGCAAGGTGTTTTGTTTTACCTTGTTCGCACGTGACTGGTTCACACCGAATTTTTTGGAGAATTCTTTTACCGAGTCGCGCCTCCGGTCGCGGCTGCTCTGGCGTAGATGCAGATCCCACAGCACGCCCATCCGCAGTCCGGCCTCGACAGGCTGCAGTTCCTTGATGCCGAGTTCTTCACACAGCCCTATCAGCACTGGCAGACCGCCCAAGACGACAGCGATCCGCTCAGGCTTGATGCCCTCTAAATCTATCTTGCTGGTACGGCCGCAGTAGAGGAGATAATCCCTCAATGCCCGCAGGCTCTTCAATGAAAGAGTGCCATCCCCGACATAGTTGGCCTCTATCAGATCAGCAAGTGTGCGCACGGTTCCGGAGGAACCCAAGGCGACAGTCCACAGCCGGGGATGAAATTCATCGAGCTGATCTTCGAATAGGCTGCGCGCATGGAGCACGGCACTGGCGAATGCTGGTTCGGTGATTTTGTCATCCGGGAAAAATTCCGATGCGGTCTTGACCGTGCCGATACTGAACGATTCGACATGCTCGATCTCGTTACCTTGGCCGAGCACAAGTTCAGTTGAGCCGCCGCCAATATCGACTACCAGTCGACGCTCATTGGGTTCGTCCAGTGAACTGGCAACACCAAGATAGATCAGGCGGCCTTCTTCCTCGCCAGAGATGATCTCGATCGGAAACCCGATCGCTTTTTCCGCGAGCGGGAGAAAAGCATCCCGGTTCTTCGCGATCCTGAGGGTGTTGGTGCCCACCACACGAACCGCTGTAAGCGGCTGCGATCGCAGTGTGTCCCCAAAACGCTGCAGGCAGGCCAGCGCGGATTCCATCGCGGCAGCGGTCAGATTGCCTCTTCGGTCGAGCCCTGCGCCCAGACGGACGGGTTCGCGTGCAGTGCTCAGTATCCTGATGCGCTCACCATCATAATCACCAATATGCAAACGAAAACTATTCGAACCGAGATCAACTGCAGCCAGCATGTGTTTTCAAGCGTTCCGGCTCATGGCCAAAAAAGTTAATTGTAAGTTATCAGCATGACATTCGCGTGACTTTGCGGCGATCGGCTGGATCACTGCTCGTGCCGTGCGGGCCTTGTCATGAAGCTGAAAAAAGGTTATCGACAATCGTAACACTTCAAACTGTCGTGGTATGTCTCCTCGAAAGCAAAGCCGCGGCTTTTGCAGCGGGCCATCTCACACAGCCAAAGTAATCTCCAATCCGTCAAGGATCCTTTAACGCCCCGCTGGGGCGTTTTTTTTGTGAACGCTACTGACCATTGCTACTCATTGCTCATCGATCGATGTCTGCCAGTGCAAGCACCGAATTCCTGTTCACGCAGAATGGATGAGTCTGGGGATGCCAGCTCGAGCGACAAGATGGCCCCTGTCGCTACCTCCGAGCATCCCGAGATGGCTGACTCTCAGGTGTCGGTCTGAGGCTTGAGAGAAAATTGATCCGCTACAATATCTCTTACCCTTCATTCCGTACTTAACCGGCGGCAGACCACCATGCGCCTTTTCCACGGCTTGCTTCTGAGCCTGCTTGTCTTGACCGGTTGCCAAACCGTTCCCACTGCGCCGCCGAAGACCGCACCCAATGCAGAGGCGCCGGCAGCTGAGACTTCTCGTGCGCCCGCAGACAGCGAGCCGAGAGTCGTTGACAGCAAACCGGAGCCCCCTGTTACTGCATTGCCCGCACCGGCGCCCGCCCCCGTGCCCGCCCCCGTGCCCGCCCCCGTTCCTGCAGCAAAGCCCCTGAAAATAGCCCTTGCCCTCGGTGGTGGTGCGGCTCGTGGTTTTGCGCATATCGGCGTCATCAAAGTTCTAGAGGCAAACGGCATTTATCCAGAGATTGTCGCTGGCACCAGCGCGGGTAGTCTGGTGGGCGCCTTGTACGCCGCCGGCAATAATGGCAGCGCCTTGCAAAAACTGGCGATGGAGATGGATGAGGCGGCGATCTCTGACTGGTCGGTGCCGTTCTTCTCCAATTCCTCTGGCGTGCTCAAAGGCGAAGGCCTGCAGCAGTTCGTGAACCGCGCGGTGCAGCAGCAGCCGATTGAAAAACTCAAACTTCAGTTCGGCGCGGTGGCGACCGATCTGAAATCTGGTCAGCCCATTTTGTTCAGGCGGGGGAATACTGGGGCGGCGGTGCGCGCGTCGTCAGCTGTGCCGGGCGTGTTTCATCCGGTCAGAATCAACCATGTCGATTATGTCGATGGCGGGCTGGTGTCACCCGTGCCCGTGAGTTTTGCGCGCAAGATGGGCGCAGATTTTGTGATTGCGGTGAATATTTCGGCGCAACCCGATGCCCAACCGGCGTCATCGACTTTCGAGATACTACTGCAGACTTTCGCCATCATGGGCCAGAGCCTTAATCAGTACGAGCTCAAGCAGGCCGATGTCGTGATTCGCCCCGAGCTGGCGACGATGAAGGGCAGTGATTTCAATGGTCGGGGTACGGCGATCATCGCGGGCGAAAAAGCGGCGCTGGCCGTGCTGAACGAGATACGTCAAAAATTGAAAGCCCGGCGGGGTAATTGAACGTTACCGCAGCAGTTCAGCGCGAGCTGGCGTCTTTGCCCTCAGCCGTCTCTATGCGGCGCGCGCCATTGAATCGTGCCTTCCAATAAGCGAGATCCATGCTCTCGATGCGCACCGCGCCGCCGGAAGAGGGCGCGTGAATGAACTTGTTGTCGCCGAGGTAGATGCCCACGTGAGAGAACGTGCGCCGCAGTGTGTTGAAAAACACTAAATCGCCCGGCTGCAAGTCTTGCTTTTCGACGGTCTCGCCCATCTTGCTGATTTCAAAAGAGGTTCGCGGCAGCTCGGTGCCGTGCGCCTCCCGGAACACATATCGCACCAGCCCGCTGCAGTCGAGACCGTTTTCTGGTGTGTTGCCGCCTCGACGGTAATGAATGCCAACCAGTGACATGGCCTCGAGCGCCAACCTGGCCGCTTTGTCGGTAAAGCTGGATAAGGTGCTGAAAATGAAATTCGGCTCGTCCGCATCAGCCGCGATCGCCGGCGATGAGGTCGAGAACGACACGGCCGCCACCAGCACCGCGATCAGCGGAATGGTGCCCAGAGGAGACAGCTGACGGCGATGTGGCAATTTGGACAAGAGCTTAATTTTTAGCAAGTAAGACTGCCGCAATGTAAGCGATGACCTGTCGGATGTCAAAACTGGGCATGCAGGAATGGCCCTCGGGGCAAGCTGAAGCCGCCGCCTTCGCCCGCAAATAAGTTGTCGTACAATCCAGCCTTTTTTCAGAACAGGGGAGCACCAGCATGCGGTCCAAACAGTCACTGACATTCGCGGACGTGAAGAAAATCGCCGCAGGCGCCGAGGCGGAGGCCGTTGCTAATAAATGGGCGGTGACGATTGCGATCGTTGATGATGGCGGTCACTTGCTCTGGTTGCAGCGCCTGGATGGTGCGGCGCCGGTATCCGCGTCCATTGCGCCATCCAAGGCACGCACCGCAGCGCTGGGCCAGCGCGAGACCAAAATCTACGAAGACGTGATCAACAATGGCCGCTATTCTTTCTTGTCAGCACCGAACATCGATGGACTGCTCGAGGGTGGCGTGCCGATCATGGCTGGCGGTGACTGTGTTGGTGCGGTCGGTGTTTCGGGTGTGAAATCCAACGAAGACGCTCAGATTGCCAAGGCAGGCATCGCCGCGCTGGGCCTGTAAATCAGTCTGTAAGTCGACACTTCGCGATCAGGCGGCGCCAGGCCTTTTGTTGCCCGGGATTGGTGCCTCGCGGTATAATTGCAAGGTTTAACCAATTGACCCCGCCGCCCGCGCAAACCACCTTCCACAACATCTTGGCACGCCCGGATTACGCTCGCCCGCGATGCGCGTAAGCCGGTAAACGAACACCAAGATCCAGCCGCGGCGGTAACAAACCAGGAGTTACCTTTGCCGCTATTTTCAACGGCCAATTCGCACCCGGCCATACTCGCGCTCGCGGATGGCACGGTTTTCAGAGGAATTTCCATCGGCGCCGCCGGCAAGACGAGCGGCGAAGTTGTTTTCAATACGGCAATGACGGGATATCAGGAAATCCTGACCGACCCGAGCTACAGCCGCCAGATCGTTACCCTGACTTACCCCCACATAGGCAATACCGGCGTTAACCCGGAAGATGTCGAATCCAGCCAGATTCACGCTGCCGGCCTGATCATTCGCGATCTGCCGCTGATGATGTCGAATTTCCGTGCGACGCAAAGTCTGCCGGACTACCTCACATCCCAAAGCATCGTCGCGATTGCCGACATCGATACCCGCAAGCTGACCCGCCTGCTGCGTGAAAAAGGTGCGCAGAATGGGGCTATCGTGGCGGGCGAGCATGCCACCGAGGGTAAGGCGCTGGAATTCGCGCGATCCTTCCCCGGACTGTCCGGCATGGACCTCGCCAAGGTGGTCTCCACGAAGTCGTCCTACGAATGGACCGAGACTGAGTGGGAGCTAGGCAAGGGCTACGGCAAGCAGACCGCACCCAAGTTTCATGTTGTTGCCTTCGACTACGGCGTGAAGTACAACATCCTGCGCATGCTCGCGCAGCGCGGCTGCAAAGTCACCGTGCTGCCTGCGCAATCTACCGCCGCCGATGCGCTGGCGCTAAACCCGGACGGTATTTTCCTCTCCAACGGCCCCGGCGATCCGCAGCCCTGCGATTACGCCATCGCCGCTTCTCGCGAATTGATCGACAAGGGCTTGCCAACCTTCGGGATCTGCCTCGGTCATCAAATTATGGCGCTGGCCTCAGGTGCCAGAACCATCAAGATGAAATTTGGCCACCACGGCGCAAACCATCCGGTGCAAGACCTCGACACCAAAAAGGTGATGATCACCTCGCAGAATCATGGTTTTGCAGTCGATCCCTCAACGCTGCCGTCCAATTGCCGCGTCACGCATGTGTCGCTGTTTGATGGCTCGCTGCAAGGCTTCGAGCGCACCGACCGTCCGGCCTTCTGCTTCCAGGGTCATCCCGAGGCATCGCCCGGACCGCATGACATTGCTCCTTTGTTCGATCGCTTCGTGGCGATGATGGAGAAACACAAACATGGCTAAGCGCACCGATATCAAGAGCATCCTTATCATCGGCGCCGGGCCGATTGTCATCGGCCAGGCCTGTGAATTCGATTACTCCGGCGCCCAGGCGTGCAAGGCGTTGCGCGAAGAGGGCTACAAGGTCATTCTCGTCAACAGCAACCCGGCGACCATCATGACCGACCCGGAGATGGCCGATGTCACGTACATCGAGCCGATTACTTGGCAAGTGGTCGAGCGCATCATCGACAAGGAACACCCTGATGCGATTCTGCCCACGATGGGTGGACAGACTGCGCTGAACTGCGCGCTCGACTTGTGGCGCAATGGCGTGCTGGACAAATACAAGTGTGAGCTGATCGGTGCCACGCCCGAAGCGATCGACAAGGCAGAAGATCGTCAGAAGTTCAAAGAGGCGATGACCAAGATCGGCCTTGGCTCTGCGCGCTCGGGCATTGCGCACTCAATGGATGAGGCCTGGACAGTACAAAAGCAGGTCGGTTTCCCAACCATTATTCGTCCGTCCTTCACGATGGGCGGCTCGGGTGGCGGCATTGCTTACAACGCGGAAGAATTCGAGGCGATCTGCAAGCGCGGTCTCGAAGCTTCGCCGACCAACGAATTGCTGATTGAAGAGTCGCTGCTCGGCTGGAAAGAGTACGAAATGGAAGTCGTTCGCGACCGCAACGACAACTGCATCATCGTCTGCTCGATCGAAAATCTGGATCCTATGGGCGTCCATACCGGCGACTCCATCACGGTTGCACCGGCGCAAACGCTGACCGACAAGGAATACCAGATCATGCGTAACGCGTCGCTGGCTGTGTTACGTGAAATTGGAGTCGATACCGGCGGCTCGAACGTACAGTTCGCCATCAACCCAAAAGATGGCCGCATGATCGTCATTGAGATGAATCCGCGCGTATCGCGCTCCTCGGCGCTGGCATCCAAGGCGACTGGTTTCCCGATTGCGAAAGTTGCGGCGAAACTGGCCGTTGGTTTCACGCTTGATGAGTTGCGCAATGAAATCACGGGTGGCGTGACACCGGCGTCGTTCGAGCCGTCGATTGATTATGTCGTCACCAAGATTCCGCGCTTTGCCTTTGAAAAATTCCCCACCGCCGACAGCCACCTGACTACCCAGATGAAATCGGTCGGCGAGGTGATGGCAATCGGTCGCACTTTTCAAGAATCCTTCCAGAAGGCGCTGCGTGGACTGGAAGTCGGCGTCGATGGTATGAATGAAAAAACCACCGATCGCGAGACCATCGAAGAAGAACTGGGTGAGCCGGGCCCAGAGCGCATCTGGTATGTGGGTGATGCCTTCGCGCAGGGCTTCACGCTGGAAGAAGTCCATCAGCTGACCAAGATCGATCCCTGGTTCCTCGTACAGATCAAAGAGATCGTCGATATCGAGCTGTGGCTGGAAAAACAAACGTTGGCCGCGCTGAACAAGGAGACCCTGCTGGCACTGAAACGCAAAGGTTTTTCCGATCGCCGGCTCGCCAAATTGCTGAAGGTCGAAGACCGAGAGATCCGCAAATTGCGCCGCATGCTGAATGTGCGCCCAGTCTACAAGCGCGTCGACACCTGCGCGGGTGAGTTCGCGACAGGTACCGCCTACATGTACTCGACCTATGAAGAAGAATGTGAGTCGCATCCGACCGCGCGCAAGAAGATCATGGTGCTGGGCGGTGGACCAAACCGCATCGGTCAGGGGATCGAATTCGACTATTGCTGCGTGCATGCGGCCTTTGCCATGCGCGAAGATGGTTACGAAACCATCATGGTCAACTGCAATCCCGAAACTGTCTCTACCGACTACGACACTTCGGATCGTTTGTACTTTGAACCATTGACCCTGGAAGATGTGCTCGAGATCGTCGACAAGGAGAAACCCGTCGGTGTGATCGTCCAGTATGGCGGTCAGACACCGCTGAAGCTGGCACTTGATCTGGAAGCGAATGGCGTGCCCATCATCGGCACCTCGCCCGACATGATCGATGCGGCAGAAGACCGAGAGCGATTCCAGAAACTCCTGCATGAACTGGGCTTGCGGCAGCCGCCGAACCGTACCGCGCGTAACGAAGAAGAAGCGCTGAGACTCGCGCAAGAGATCGGATATCCGCTCGTGGTACGTCCTTCCTATGTTCTCGGTGGTCGTGCGATGGAAATCGTCCACGAGCAGCGCGATCTTGAGCGCTACATGCGCGAAGCGGTAAAAGTATCCAATGATTCTCCAGTGCTGCTCGACCGCTTCTTGAATGATGCGATCGAAGTCGATGTGGATTGCCTGTCCGATGGCAAGCGCACCTTCATCGGTGGCGTGATGGAGCATATCGAGCAGGCGGGCGTGCATTCGGGTGACTCTGCCTGTTCGCTGCCTCCGTACTCGCTCGCGAAAGAGACCATAGACAAGCTCAAGCACCAGACCGCGCAGATGGCCAAGGGCCTGAATGTGGTCGGTCTGATGAATGTGCAGTTCGCTATTCAGCAGCAAGAAGTCAACGGCAAGACCGAGGACGTAGTCTACGTGCTCGAAGTGAATCCTCGTGCCTCACGCACCGTACCCTATGTGTCGAAGGCCACTGGTCTGCAGCTGGCGAAGATCGCCGCGCGCTGCATGGTCGGCCAGTCGCTCGACAGCCAAGGCATCGCCAGGGAAGTCGAGCCGCCGTACTTCAGCGTGAAAGAAGCAGTGTTCCCATTCGTCAAATTCCCCGGCGTGGATACCATTCTCGGCCCCGAGATGAAATCCACCGGCGAGGTGATGGGTGTGGGCCGCACCTTCGGCGAAGCTTTCGTGAAGTCGCAGCTGGGCGCCAGCGTGCGCCTGCCGAAATCAGGCAAGGTCTTTCTGTCCGTGAAGAACAGCGACAAGCCACGCGCCGTCGACATTGCGCACGATCTGGTGAAGATCGGCTTTACCGTAGTGGCCACCAAGGGCACGGCATCGGCGATTGCGGCGGCGGGAGTGCCGGTCGAGACCGTGAACAAGGTCGCCGAGGGTCGTCCGCATATCGTGGACATGATCAAGAACGATGAGATCGCGCTGGTCATCAACACCGTGGAAGAGAAGCGCAATGCGATCAACGACTCGCGCACGATCCGCACGTCCGCACTGGCCGCGCGGGTGACCACCTACACCACGATTGCCGGTGCCAAGGCCGCGGTCGAGGGCATGGCGCACCTGAACGAGCTGCATGTGTATGATTTGCAGGGCATGCACGCGTCACTGCAGTAATTTGGTTTAAACTTCAGCCATTGAGGTCATGCACAGAGGCTGCGAGCTATTCGCAGCCTCTGTGTTTTTCAACTTGCCAAAGAAAACATGATGAGTACCGTACCTATTACCGTCTACGGCGCGCAACTGCTGAAAGACGAGCTGCAGCGTCTGAAACATGTCGAGCGGCCGGCTGTCATTAATGCCATTTCCGAGGCGCGCGCGCAGGGTGATTTGTCCGAGAATGCCGAGTACGATGCGGCTAAGGAGCGTCAGAGTTTCATTGAGGGCCGTATTGCCGAGCTGGAGGGTAAATTATCTGCGGCACAGATCATCGATCCCAAGTTGCTCGACGCCGATGGTCGTGTGGTGTTCGCCGCAACCGTCACGTTGGAAGACCTGGAATCTGGCGATAACGTGACCTACCAGATCGTTGGCGATGACGAAGCCGACCTCAAGCAATCAAAAATCTCGATCAGTTCGCCGATCGCACGTGCGCTAATTGGCAAGTACGCGGGCGATGAGGTCGAGGTGCAGGCTCCCGGCGGGGTTCGCGGGTACGAGATCATCGAAGTCAAGTACATCTGAGTGGTATCCGTCGATGCGAGCCTATCTGCTGACTCTCGCACGAACGCTGCTGGTCACAATGTGGGCAGGTAGCCTCTGGACAGTCGGCTATCTGGCCGCGCCCCTGTTCTTTATGATCCTGCAGGATCGGATGCTGGCCGGCACGATGGCCGGCATCCTGTTCCGCGCCGAGGCTTGGCTGTCATTGGTGTGCGGCCTGTTGCTGCTGATAATTTGTCGGGCCGACCCGTATTTTCCTTCTCGTAGTACCTGCATGCGACTCGTGGTCGGCATGCTTCTTTGCGTGCTAGTCGGTTATTTTGGTCTGCAGCCTTTCATGGCCGAAATTCGTGCAGCTGCTTCGCAGGCGGGAGGGGTGATGGATGAGACGATGCGTGCTCGCTTCGGTTTCTTGCACGGCATCGCGAGTCTTATCTACATGGTACAAAGTATCCTGGCTGTTGCGCTCGTGTTGCGGTCACGCGCGAACTAGTGTTTCAACGCCCCAGCGCTGTCTTTTTGAGGCTTTTCTGTCGAACCTTCGCCCGCTTGACGTTGCCACCTGCTGTGACTCGTTCGTTGCCCTTGACTACCAGCTTCTTGATGGTCGGCTTCTTCGTGGGATTGGTCTTGATAATCACCACTTCGCGCAGGCCTTTGCCGCGAGTCGTTTTGGGCTCTTTGATTTTCTCTTGCTTGGGGCGATAGACCACAAGTAGCTTGCCGATATGCTGCACCGGCGCGGCACCGAGTTTTTCGCAGATGGTCTCGTAATGGCTGATGCGCGCTTCGCGGTCATCGCCGAGCACACGTACCTTGATCAGGCCGTGCGCATTCAGGCTGGCATCGATTTCTTTGAGCACGCCGGGGGTCAGGCCACTGTCACCGATCATCACGACTGGGTCGATGGCATGGGCTTCGGATCGCAGTGCGCTACGCTCGGCGGGAGTCAGTTTCAACATGAGTTTCTTCCAAAAACGGTATTCTACGTGAATGGCAAAGAACAAACTGAACAAAAACTGGCTGCATGATCACATCAATGATCCGTATGTGAAGTTGGCGCAGAAGGAGGGCTACCGTGCTCGCGCGGCCTACAAGCTCAAGGAAATCGACGAAGAAGAAAAACTCATCAAACCCGGACAGGTGATCGTCGATCTGGGCAGCACTCCCGGCAGCTGGAGCCAGTACGCAAGACGCAAGCTGGCGGGCAAGGAAGGTGGCGGTATCCATGGCGTGATTGTGGCGCTGGACATGCTGGAGATGGAGCCGGTCGCCGATGTCACCTTCATTCAGGGCGATTTCCGCGAAACCGAGGTGCTGCAACAGCTGGAGCACGTGTTACAAGGGCGAAAGGTCGATCTGGTGCTCTCCGATATGGCGCCCAACCTGTCAGGGATTGCCGCGACCGACGCCGCCCGGGTCGAAGACATAATCGATTTGGCAATAGATTTTGCCCGACACCACCTGAAACCTTCGGGGGGCCTGCTCGTCAAATGTTTTAATGCCAGCGGCTATACCCAAATCGTCGAGAAATTCCGCCAGGAGTTCAGGTCGGTCAGCCCGAAGAAGCCGAAGGCCAGTCGCGACAAGTCTTCCGAGGTATTCCTGCTGGGACGCGGAGTGCGTCATCCCGCCTGAGCCCCTGCGCATGGCTTAGGCCGCCCCGTCCGTGCGCAGAATTGCTCCCGCTCCTGTCGTCGGCGGGTAAAGCCGCCAATACTTGAAAAATCAGGGATTTAGCCTCATATCCTTGCTGGCAAGCTAAGGTTATTGAGAGTAAAATTTATTCAAGGTATACAGGGTCGCGAAGGGGTTGCCAGGCAGGTGACCAACGCTAGTCCGCAATAAGGAGTTTTCGTGAACAACATGTTTTCCAAAGCCGCCATTTGGGTCGTCATTGCCTTGGTGCTTTTTACCGTATTTAAGCAGTTCGACGAGCGCGGGCTGGGTAGCGGCGCAACCCCGATCGCTTATTCCGATTTCCTTGAAGAGGTGAAGGCTCAGCGAGTTCGCGAGGCTACCATTGAAGATCGCACGATCATTGCGATCACGACCGATGGCAAGAAGATCAAGGCCACGACGACCAATCTCGATCGCGGCCTGATCGGCGATCTGGTGAATAACGGTGTCAAGTTCGATGTCAAGCAGCCCGAGCCGCCTTCGTTCCTCTCGCAAATTTTCATTTCCTGGTTTCCGATGCTGCTGCTGATCGGCGTGTGGATTTTCTTCATGCGTCAGATGCAGGGCGGCGGCAAGGGTGGCGCGTTCTCGTTCGGTAAATCAAAAGCGCGCATGCTCGATGAAAGTCAGAATGCTGTGACCTTTGCCGATGTCGCCGGTTGCGATGAGGCGAAGGAAGAGGTGGGCGAGCTGGTCGAATTCCTGCGTGACCCGACCAAGTTCCAGAAGCTCGGTGGCCGCATTCCGCGCGGTGTGCTGATGGTGGGGCCCCCGGGTACCGGCAAGACTCTGCTTGCGCGTGCGATTGCCGGCGAAGCCAAGGTGCCATTCTTCACGATTTCCGGCTCCGATTTTGTTGAGATGTTCGTTGGCGTCGGCGCATCCCGTGTGCGTGACATGTTTGAGAACGCCAAAAAGCACTCCCCCTGCATTATCTTCATCGACGAGATCGATGCCGTGGGTCGTCATCGTGGTGCAGGCATGGGCGGCGGCAATGATGAGCGTGAGCAGACCCTGAACCAGTTGCTGGTCGAGATGGATGGTTTCGAGGCCAACTCCGGCGTGATCGTGATCGCTGCGACCAACCGCTCTGATGTACTCGACAAGGCGCTGCTGCGTCCCGGTCGATTTGACCGTCAGGTGGTCGTGGGTCTGCCGGATATTCGCGGTCGTGAGCAGATCCTGATGGTTCACATGCGCAAGGTACCGATCGCGCCCGATGTCAAAGCCGATGTGCTCGCGCGCGGCACGCCAGGGTTCTCTGGCGCCGACTTGGCCAATCTGGTCAATGAATCTGCATTATTCGCTGCGCGTCGCAACAAGCGTCTCGTCGAGATGCAAGACTTCGAAGATGCGAAGGACAAGATCGTCATGGGTCCTGAGCGCAAGTCTGCGGTTATGCGCGAAGAAGAACGTCGCAATACCGCCTTTCACGAATCAGGTCATGCCGTCGTCGCCAAGCTGCTTCCCAAAGCAGACCCTGTGCACAAAGTCACCATCATGCCGCGCGGTATGGCCTTGGGGCTCACCTGGCAATTACCTGAGCATGATCGCGTGAACATGTACAAGGACAAGATGCTCGAAGACATTGCCATCTTGTTTGGTGGACGTATTGCTGAAGAAATCTTCATGAATACGATGTCGACCGGTGCTTCGAATGACTTCGAGCGAGCGACCAAGATGGCGCGTGCGATGGTTACACGTTTCGGTATGTCCGAGTCGCTCGGAACGATGGTGTACGAGGACACGGATCAGGATTCCTACTTTGGTCGGATGTCCGCAAAAACCGTCTCCGAAGCCACGCAGCAGAAAGTCGACACTGAAATTCGCAGCATCCTCGACGAGCAATACCGGCTTTCGCGCAGCCTGCTTGAGCGTAACCGCGACAAAGTGGAAGCGATGGCCAAGGCACTGCTCGAATGGGAGACCATTGATGCAGACCAGATCAATGACATCATGGCAGGCAGTGAGCCGCGTCCCCCGAAGGTCGCGCCCACCCCACGTGCCAGCGGTGATTCATCCGGCGGTGGTGTCGCACCGGCGACCGCGCCCGCCTGATCTTGAGGTGAGCTGACGAGTGTGCCACTGATGTCGTCAGTAAACGGGGTGGGGAGCGATCCTCACCCCGTTTGCTTGAGACCTCTCCCTGCTCCGTATACTTGATCTCTCGTGCCTGATTTTCCTTCCCCCACCCTGCAATGCGGACGCTACCGTCTGCTGATCGATGGGCCCGCCTTTCGCCCGCTGGTGATGGGCGTGCTGAATGTGACGCCCGACTCCTTTTCCGATGGTGGACGCTTCGCATCGCTGGATGCGGCTATCACGCAGGCCGAGCAGATGATCGAGGCAGGTGCCGATATCATCGATATCGGCGGCGAATCGACGCGTCCCGGCGCGCCCCCCGTACCGATCGAAGAGGAGCTCAGGCGCGTGATGCCCGTCATTTACGCGCTGCGCGACGCGGGCAAGCCCTTGTCGGTCGACACACGCCGACCCGAGGTGATGCGCGAAGTCCTCGAGGCGGAGGTCGACATGATCAATGACATCAACGGCTTTCGTGCCGAAGGTAGCTTACGCCTGCTCAGGGATAGTGATTGCGCGTTATGTATCATGCACATGCAGGGCGAACCTCAGACAATGCAGCAAGACCCGCACTACGACGACGTGTGTGGCGAGGTGCGCGATTTTTTGGCGCAGCGCTGCGATGACGCGGTAAATGCCGGTATCAGCCGCCAGCGCCTGTGCGTCGATCCCGGCTTTGGTTTTGGCAAGACGCTGGAGCACAACCTGACACTGCTTAGTCAATTAGGCAACATGCAAGACGAGCTGGGAGTGCCGCTACTGGCAGGACTGTCTCGCAAGTCGATGATCGGCAAGCTCACCGGCAAGCCCGCCGCAGAACGTATGGCCGGCAGTATAGCCGCTGCGCTGTTCGCTGCTCAGCAAGGTGCGCGCATCGTGCGAGTGCATGATGTTGCCGAGACGGTCGATGCCTTGCGAGTGTGGCAGGCAGCAGCGAGTGCAGCACAACGAGCCCCGATCGCGCCGCAATAGCGGCGCGCACGCGGCACACTGAACGCACAGAGCACAGCACCGAGCACAGAGAGAAAGCGCAGGAACGAGACATCATGGCGAGAAAATATTTCGGAACGGATGGGATACGCGGCAGGGTCGGCAGCTCGCCAATTACCCCGGATGTCGTGATGCGACTGGGCTATGCCGCCGGCAAGGTGCTGGCGCGAAGCGAGGCATCGAGCTCGGGTCGTCCGACGGTCCTGATCGGCAAAGACACGCGTATCTCAGGCTACATGCTGGAAGCAGCGCTCGAGGCAGGCTTCACCGCTGCTGGCGTCGATGTGAAGCTGGCGGGGCCGGTGCCAACGCCGGCGGTCGCCTACCTCACACGAGCGCTGCGCTTGTCAGCGGGCGTGGTGATCTCCGCGTCGCACAATCCCTATCACGACAACGGCATCAAGTTTTTTTCGGCTCAGGGAAACAAGCTGCCCGATACGGTCGAATTGGACATCGAGGCTGCGCTGGAACAACCGATGGAATGCGTCAGCTCAGACAAGCTGGGCCGAGCAAAGCGCATTGATGACGCGCGTGGCCGCTACATTGAATTCTGCAAGAGCAGTTTTCCCAACGAGTTGGATTTGCGAGGCATGAAGCTAGTGGTGGATTGCGCCCATGGCGCGGCTTATCACATTGCACCCGATGTGTTTCACGAACTCGGCGCAGAAGTGATCGCAATTGGTAACCAGCCAGACGGTTTCAATATCAATGATCGCTGTGGCGCGACCGCGCCGCAGGCTTTGTCAGAAGCGGTACGTGCTCATGGCGCGGATCTCGGCATCGCACTCGATGGCGACGCCGATCGTCTGCTCATGGTTGATAACACTGGGCGCGTGTTTAATGGCGATGAGCTGCTATACGTCATGGTGAAGGACAGGCTGGCGAATGGCGGAGTTGAAGGCGCGGTCGGTACCTTGATGACTAACATGGCCGTAGAGTTCGCGTTCCGCGAAATGGGTGTGGGCTTTGCGCGTGCCAAAGTCGGCGACCGTTACGTGCTGGAGATGCTACAAGAGCGCGGCTGGTTGTTGGGCGGCGAGGGCTCAGGTCATTTGCTGTTTCTGGACAAGCACACCACCGGCGACGGGATCATCTCTGCGCTGCAAGTGCTGGCGGCAATCCGCCACAGTGACAAGACCCTCGCGGGCATGACGTCCGACATGCAGCTCTGGCCGCAGACACTCCTCAACGTGAGAATACCGGCGGGCTTCGACTGGCAATCGAGTAAGGCGTTGCTGAGCGAGAAAGAGCGAGCCGAGGCCGAGCTGGGAAAAACCGGTCGGGTGCTCATCCGACCCTCCGGCACCGAGCCCCTGCTGCGCGTCATGGTCGAGGCACGCGATCCTGATCAGGCGAAAAGCCTCGCCGAGCGCCTGGCAGCCTGCGTTCCAGCATAATCGAACTGGCAACAGTTTGGCCGCAAGACCGTCGCTCTCGGGTATAATTGGGTACTTCGGAGTGTGGCGCAGCCCGGTAGCGCACCTGCTTTGGGAGCAGGGGGTCCAAGGTTCGAATCCTTGTACTCCGACCAGTCAAAAAAACGGGTTGTCCGAGACAACCCGTTTTTCATTTCCGCACCCCAGACTGCCCATAGCTCAGCTGGATAGAGCAACGGCCTTCTAAGCCGTAGGTCGCACGTTCGAGTCGTGCTGGGCAGGCCAGTAAAATCAAGCACTTACAGCGTTTTGCACACGTTTCCCAAAAGTACTTTTGGCAAAGCTGTGACGTAACACCGGACTGTGTCATTCACAGGTCTTATCGTGAGCGCGCTTCATGCGCCCTTTTGTTCGTTCATTTATCCGATTGCGGGCGGTCGTGTGCATGAATTTCCCTTGCATGACGATTGACGGTGCAGCCAATTCGTAGCTACAATTGTGGCACACAAGGAGACCACCATGCTAACCGTCGATGTCCGCTGCCGTATAGACCCCAAGACCAAAGAAGACGCTTCCGTAGTCATCGAAGCAATGGGGCTGACCGTATCTGATGCCATCCGCCTGTTCCTGAAGCGGGTTGCCACCGAAGGTGCCATCCCCTTCGAGCTTCGCGTGCCGAATGCCAAGACTGTCGCTGCGATTGCCGAGCTTGAGGCGCCAAAGCCGCGCTCGAAAGCCAAGCGCTACAAGAACCTCGACGCCATGCATGAAGCTTTGAAACGCAAATAATGTTCATACCCGTACCCAGCACTCAGTACGGTAAGGACTTCAAGCGCATTGTTCAAAGTCCAAAGTTCGCAACATCCGTGCGGTACAAAATTTAATAAGAAATCATTCCTTTTCTTAGAATTTTTGCAGACCGAGGTATTTGGCAACCGAGTATCAGATTGGTGTACATTGTTGGTATTCCTGTAGTTGCGGAAGCGAAATGCAGCGCAGTTGAAGGTTCTACCCGATAGGCTCCAACAGAGGCTCAGATGATTAAAACCTTTAAACGTCCTCTCGCACTGCGTTTGCGTGGACTGGGGATTCTTTTAATCAGTGTTTTTTTTGCGCCCGCAGCCATCGCGCAATCCGCCTCGGGAAACCAGGCTCAGCAACCGATTCCCTCAGCAGGTAATTTTCTTGGGCTGGGGGTCGGCGCCATCCCAAAAACACCCGGCAATAGCGATCTCCGCGTCATGCTGCTCCCTGCGGTGCAGTACACCTGGGGCGACTTCGCTTATGTCACTGGTCTCAAGGCAGGCCTTTGGGGTTTCACCTCAGATGATCGCTCCTTGCGGATCGGACTGTATGCCGAACCTCGATTTGGCTTTGATGCAAGCGACAGTCCTCGTACCGCTGGCATGGCAGATCGCGGATTCGCCGTCGACGCGGGGCCGAGTGTGCGCTGGACCACTGCCGCCGGGGTTCTGAACCTGGATTATGGTTTCGACATCACTGGCCGCAGCAATGGGCAGGTGGCACAAATTCAATTCATCCGCCCGCTGGTGACCGAAACCAGTTTTCGACTGAATGGCTTGCTCGGCGCGACTTGGCAGAATGCGACGATGAACACCTACTACTGGGGTTTGCGTGCCACCGAAACGAATGATGGCCAACCTGTTCGGATTGGCGCTGGAACGGGATTTTCTGCGGGCCTGACGGGAATTTATCGTATTGACAGCAGCAGCGCTGTATTTTTTGGGACCACCATCAACCGTCTCTCACAGGAGCAGGCAGATAGCCCCATCTCCGACCGGCGATACACCCCAGTGCTTTATCTCGGCTATGGTTTGCGAATGTAACGCAGCCCCTAGAGCTTGTCCCATGAAGCCGCTAGCGGCGTTGGTAGTACCTTGCCGTACGTCTGCACTGTCTGCGGTACTGCCGCCTTGCCACCGATCTCATGGGGCAAGCACTCAGCACGCTTGCTGACCGCGTGCTGGCTTGCGTTCAATGGCGGCTGGGGACGTTCAGCTGAGCGAGATCGCTTGCGACACGATACGTCCGTATCGGTAGATTTCTGGTTCAGCAGATAGCAAAAAGCTTGCTTCCCATCGTAACCCGGTCGACGCCGTGTCGACTTACTCAATTCTTTTGTCAGTAGCACTATCCTTCACAATCATTTTTCTTTTTTATCACTGAGCATTTCAAGCGCTTTTCGTTGTTCTTCGCGAATTTTGTCGATGCGCTCCGCTATAGAGATCGAATGAGTGTCGAGCTTTATCTCGGTTTTGGCTTGAGGTTTTTTAGCCTTCGAGAGAAATACATCTTTGATGGCCCTGATAAATCTCGGTCCTATTCCATCTTTTATTACACGTTTGTCTGATGGACCATCAGCGTCTATATGAATTTTACTGATAGGCGGACCCTCTGCATCTGACATTTTGCGGCGTTCAGATGGTCCTGCGGTATCCGGGGGAATACGTAATTTCTCGGATCTCGAAGCATCAGATAAATGTCTGGCTTTCGCTGCACCCTCTGCATCGCGTACATTTTTAATGATCTCTGGTCCTTCACTGTCGGATGAGCGCCTTTCAATGTGAAGCCCTTCGGATTGAGTCGCGTGGGCCTTGCTGTCAACGTTGATATGGTGGGGCTTGAGGGTCTGTGTATCTTCTGTGAGATCAGCTAGTGCGCGTAGTCTGGCAGGTCCTTCAGCATCTGAAAGCGCTGTTTCATCGGTTGATGCAGGGGGATCAGAAATATTTCGTAATAGCGCCAAGGCCCGTAGTTGTGCTTCGCGAGCTCTTGAAATATTCAAATTCACATCGAGCATTTCTCGAGCGTCGGATGGCCCAGTCGCATCTTGCATTGACTTAAGCAAATTCAAAGCGCTTTGTTGCGCCGCTCGCGCAACTCGTATTCGTTCCGAAAAATCACTAGTGCCCAGATTTTTATCGCTACTTGGGCCGGGAAGCGAGGGAATGGCTTTTCTGTCTGTTGGGCCGCTGCCAGGCGCATATCGTACCGCCTCGGTTATGGGTCCTTGGCTGTCTCTCGTTTGTCGAATTCTTGGTGAACCAACGGCATCAGTGCTTATCCGTGTGAATGTTGGCCCTGGCCCATCTTTCATTGCGCGAATTTCTTTGAGCGCATCTCTCTGTGACCTTAAGGTTTCTTCAAGGAGATCCATTATCTGTCCGTGGTTTGGTGATTCACGGTTCGTGATGGGACCATCGCCATCTTCCACTGATCTGTCGAGTCTGGGTCCGCTCCCGTCAGAAATGATGCGTATATGCTCGGGACTGCCGGCATCGGTAAGGACTCTCTCTGACGCAGGGCCGCTGCTGTCAGATACAGCTTTTTTGATGACAGGGTTGTTTTTTATTTCTCTGGTGTGTGCAAGGGCTTCTTGCTGCGCGATTCTTGCATCCCTGATGTTTTTTTTCAGCACAGGGCCATCAAATTGATCTTGTACTCCTCGTTGGCTTGTTTTTCCTTGATTGCTGGGAGTGTTTGCTCTGCTTTGATTTGGAAAACGCTGACCGGGAAGGCGTGAGATATCGCCTTCGACATGAAACACATCGAACTCGAGATCTTTATCGCGATGGATCTTATGCGGACGGTTCGAGCGATTATCTTCAGACATTTTGTTCAGCCAATCGCCTATGAAAATCAATTTGTTGCGGAAAATTCTTAAATCATTCTAACTACGAAAAACATCGTCCAGTTCGAATCTGCCGCCTCACTCAACCGATGAACAGTAGGGCGCTGGTGGCAGGGCTGCCAATTGGGTGACAACGCCTATTGATCGAAGAAATTTGTCCTTTGATTAGATCGAGATTTCCATATTGACAATCGGTGGCGCTCTACTTGCTTTGCTGCACATTCTGAATCAGGACCACAGGAGCTGCATGCAATTTGTCTCTGGGCACGGCTGATGCCCCGCAAATATGTCCACGAAATAAAGATCGGCGGGCGTATTTGATCGGCAGGCAATTATTTTATTAACTTTACGATAACAAAGTATCGGCATTAAAAAAATAACAACTATCGCACCGCCGCCTAGCCGCCGGTTGTATGCTGTGCTTGCTGACGCGACGAATATCGGCTGCACCATGAAAACTAATCGAAGCCTGATGTCCTGAGCGCATTGGTTCGCATTGCCGCATTTGCCGTGCTCTGGCGTTAATGTGGTCCGCCAGTCTCTTCTGAAAGCAGACAAAACAATGAAAAAACTAAAAAAAATCATTTTGTGCTGTTTGGTTTTAGTTTTTGCCGGCATGCTGACAACGGCGCACGCACGGTACGTGGTATCTGACGGCAGTCCAATGCTCTTCAATGATAAAAATGTGCGTGTCTATGAAGACACCAGCAACAGGGCAAGCTATGAGGAGGTCTTGAAAAAATCAGATCAATTCGTGCCGCCGGATCAGATCAGGAGCTACAAGGGCAGTGTCACTTATTGGATCATTCAGCAAATCTCCAGCGAGTTGGATCATGATCGAGAGCTTCAGGTTGATGCTTCGGGCTGGAGAGATCTGACAGCCCACGTCATCAATGGCAAGGGCGAAGTCAAGCGACTGAAATCGACTGGCTTTGTGGGCAGCTTCAACCCTTATCTCGCTGGAAGCCCTGCCGCAACCGTCATAACCCGATTTGAGAGCCAGTTTCCACGGTTTCTTCTCCGGAAAGGGGAAGAGGTGACCGTATTGACGCGAGTGAATTTTCATCCGATTTTCCCAGCCAAATCGTTTTACATCAATTTCATTGACAGCAGCACGTTTGCTGAATTCAGACGATTCAGCTTGTACATGGAGGGTTTATTACTAGGGACGCTTTTTGCGTTGACGGTTTTTTCCCTTTTTAATGCATTCCAGACGAAAGACAAAGTCAATACCTATTACGCTATCTGGATCACGATCGCATTTTTGTCAGTATCATCCCTAAGCATCATCGACGGGCACCGCCTATTCGAATTTTTCATTGATATCGAAGGGCTGAAGGCATCATGGTCTGATAGCTATGCTTACATCATTTCAATTGGCTTGGCTTTCGCGCAATCTATCAGCTACGTTCTTTTTGCCCGCCATTATTTGGGGATAAGAACTTACTTTCCTAAAATACAGGTCCTTACGAATCTCTGGATTGTATTCACGCTACTGTACTGCTTCCTCGCCCTCACTGGCGGTTTTTATTCCGAGGATGTGATGGTTCAAGCTTCCTCAATGGCCAGGGTATACAGTCTTGCAGTTGGTCTGATTCTGCTGACTCTTTTTGTATGCAGCTATCTTCGTTATCGTGCGGGATTTGGGTTCGCGTTATTTTTCACCTACGCTGTCGTTCCGTACCTGATATTCCGTCTTGGATTTTTATTCGGGATCATTGGATTGCCCTCGCCGTTCCAGGCACTGCCCGATTCAGGGTTTGCATATTTTTTGAAAAATCCTTGGACCAATCAAGCCTTCGGTGTTTGCATGGAGGCCTTGATCATGGCGTTAGCGGTCATTAGCCGAGCGCGCTGGTTGCAATCTGAATTGACGCTCAGCGCGAAGAAACAAACAGAGCTGATCGAGCAGCAAAATATCGTGCTGGAAGCCAAAGTCGAAGAAAGGACGCAGGAGCTGCGAATCAAGCACGAGGTAGTCGCCAGCTCGATGAACTATGCCAGCCGGCTTCAGCGAGGGCAGCTTCCGCGCGCAGTTCGTGTGGAAGGTCGTTTCTCATCATTCGCCACGGTCTGGGAGCCCCGGGACACAATAGGGGGTGATCTTTACTGGATTTCCTCTTCACAGCATCAGGGACCTTTCATTCTGGCTGTTGCCGATTGCACCGGGCATGGCGTTCCAGGCGCCATGCTGTCACTGTTGGTCAGTAATTCGCTTGAGCGGATATATGCGAACGACACTGACCAAGATCCTGCCACCGCCTTGCTGTCCCTGGATCATTCTGTGAGGACCGGTCTGAACCAAGACCGACCGGACAGCGAGAGTGACGATGGTTGCGATGCTGCTGTGCTTCGGATAGATCGGTCAAAGCAGGTCATTGAGTTTGCAGGTGCCAAGCTGGGCCTGTTTCAAGTAACCGCAGAAGGAACGCTGACACGGCATAAAGGCGCGCGATGCAGTCTCGGTTATCAAGATCCCATTCCGGAGGCTGACAAACCATCGTTGCAGACAATTCATTATGAGACGGGTGATGTATTCGCCATTGTCACGGATGGGATCACCGATCAACCCGGCGGCGACACCGGTAAATCGTCTTACGGTTACCGACGCATGGAAGCGGTTCTTCAAGCGCATCGAGCAGATGATGCACAAGCGATCACGCGCGCCATTCTTGCTGACTATGCGCAATGGCAGGGCAGCCATGTGCGCAGAGACGATGTCACTGCAGTCGTGTTCAGGCCGTGATTCCGAACCGCTTTGAGGCAAGGGCATTGCCGCTTCGGCAATGAAATTACTATTTGGATAAATCTCGTCTGCCACACTCATGCTTATCGAATAACACAAGGCGATCAAGCTGAGTCAAACCTGTGTAAATTTTGAGTCGCGATTACAGTCAAGGGCAGTCTTCGAAATTACTGGTTAGTCAGCTTGGAATTTTATTGACATCGCGCCTTGGCTATGATCTTCTGTGAAGCCGTCAATTTTGTATTCGGCAACTGCTATGAGCAAGGCGAGCAAAATTCTGATCACCAGCCAAAAAGGTGGCGTTGGCAAAAGTACTTTGTCCGTCAACCTCGCTGCTTATTTCAACAAGATGACCAAGGCCAAAGCCGCTCTGGTCGATCTGGATCATCAAGCCACTTCCAGCAAGTGGTTCAAAGGTGCAGCCGGTGAGATTCCGCAAAACACCACGTTTAATCTTCAAAGAGGTGTCAGCAACGGCATTACCAGCCTGAATATCGCAAGCATTCTGCGTAACGCCAGTCAGAATAACGACATCGTCGTTACCGACCTTACGTGGAACGATCTGCTGCCCAAAGAATTCTTCTTCGATTTTGATTATTTGCTGGTGCCTTGCTCGCTGTCGAATGTTGAGCTGGATAGTACGGTGCATTTTCTTGAGCGCATCTCTCATATCATCAACTCAAAGCTCAGGAAGCCGCCGGCATTGATTATTGTGCCGAGTCGTATCCGAGGTGTCGAAGATTATTCGCGCATGCTGCGCAAAACCTTCAACTTCGAATTTTTCTTGTCTCCGCCTGTCACATACAGTGCAGAGGTGCAGGATTACTTTTGCAACTCGTTCTTGTTCGAATCCGAGAATGAGGAAATCAAGCAGAATTTCATCGAATTCGCTCGCTCCATTGAAGCACTAATCGTCAACAGCGAGACTGAAAATACTCATCGAAAAATACCCATGAGTGCGTCCAGGGATGCGGGTACGGTATTGGATAGGTTCTTGTTGTCACGCACGTCGAGCAAGCGCCAAGAGCCGCTTCTAGGTGGTAGCGACATGTCACATATCAATGCGCACGAACGACGGATACCCTCTTTTTTGAGCGCGCGCAAATAGCTGCGCGGGCAGGGTCCTGTTCGTTGATTGATGGTGCTGGCGTATCGCGGCTTTTGCCCGGCTAGCAGCCGACTCGTTGCCTCAGTCAGTGGCGTTAGGAGTCTTTTTCATCGAGAACCTGAACAGCACCTCCAAAGCCTGTGAGTCTTTGTTCAGATTGGCAGGTATCTTGTTGTGAGATGGCATGAAACCTTTGTCGGTTTTCATCAGGCGGATTCCCCATTCCGTTTCCAGCCGTTCAAAATTCTTGGGGTAATCTTCCTGCAACCAGTAGCAGCGGCCGTCAAATTCTTCGACAGGCTTGAAAAATCCACCGGCAAACCAATATAGCCTGCCAATATCGACATTGAATTTGGCGGCTGACGTCTTGCTCACTGTGATGAACAGGTCATTGTAGGTGTAACCCTCATTGAGATCGGCATGTCTGGTCGCATCGTGCCAAAAAGTATGCTTATCAAGATTGAGATGACGGTTGTCGATGGTGACATTGACGAGCTTGTTGTCATTGCTTAGCCAGTCAGAATGAAATCTCCAGACATAGATTCCTTCATTGAGTTGTTTGTTGTTTCGATCCAGTGTCCATCCCCCGATGCGATAGCCACCCAGACTTTCTATCCAGTCCTCGACATTTTTGTGCGAGTGATTCCGGTTATTAGTGACTGATTTTCCCGCCTTGTGTATCGGAACCAGAAATACATCCGACTGAGTAAAGGCCTGCATAGGGGAGTAAATGTCGGCAGGGATTTTATCTTTGTAGGAATTCAGTCCAAGTTGGCTGATATCGAGCGATGAAGGATTCATATTAAAAAATTTGATGGTAGTTTTTTGATGACGGCTTGCGGAAGTTAATCCGAGATTATTGAAGGCGCCGGGTTCATCGAAGACATGTCCGAGACGACAGGAACGATGGCACTGCGAGCCTCTGCGGCGATTTTGCGAACATTCATTTCAGTATCGGCCATCAGCGGCTTTGGGCCGGGCAATCCGTCAACACCGTCAAGAAATTGGAGCAGGGTAGTGACATTGGTCGCGTAATTTACATTCACGATCCATTCTTTCGTGCGCTCCAGAACTTTCGTGGTGTGCAGTTTTCCATTCACTACGCCGACCACCATGCCGCCTGGGCCTATGACGGGGCCGCCAGAGTTGCCTCTCGCAGTGGCGGCGTCAAACTGAAAGCTGCTCTTATCTTCATGGAAGCCGACCAGGCTATTAATGATGCCTCGCGAGGCCTTCGCTGATCTACCCTGTACAGTCATCATGGGATAGCCGATCGTCATGATTTCCAGGCCGATGTCGATATTCTCGGGCCGGGCAATGGGCAAAAAGGGTGTGGTCTCGGAAATTTTCAGCAAAGCGAGGTCGGCTTCCTTGTTGTGCTTGACCAGATCCGCAGACACAGCGCGCCCATCCGGCAACACGACAGCGACTTTGCGATTTTCCACTGCATGATATGCGGTGACCAAGTGACCCTGCTGAGATATAAAAAATCCCGTGGCATTACCATCCAAGAAAAAAGCTTCCGCCGAGGCGAGCACCGGCATCACCATGAGCGCAGCGACTGATAAAACCGCCACCAAGGCGTCGATGATGTTCCGGGCCATAGCGCTGCTGGTCATGGCGCTTTTGCGCTCCAAGTGAGTGCGGCATACCCGTTCGAAGCCTGGGGCGTGTGGTGCGATGGGCTGCGGGTACAGGCGGCGCGACTGTTCTGAGCTTGGTTTGTGCATGGGGTACCCGGAGGGAGATGTGAGCGCAGGATTTTGCTCGGATTGAATCACTGCGATCATCTTGCCATACCCTTCGATGCCTTGTCCTGAGGTGCCCGGTGCTGCCCGATGGCGAGCTAACGCGAGAAGCGCTGTTTCATATCCAAGGTATTGCCGAGATGGCAAATTTGCATCGATTTGCATAGTCATCTGCAGCGTTTGTCAGTAAGGTCGCTTTGAAGCAGTGACGGCCCTTTGCGGATATCGCTATCGGCCTGACCCACACCATCAGAAATAAAGGCAACGCTATGGACGAACTGGCAGAAGCAGAAACAAAAACACCAAGCGACGTAGCCCGCGCGATCAATCCCTCGGACCGGCATAAGCTGGTGGCCGATATATCGGTGTTCCACTACAAGCGCCTGAGGATGGTGGCCTCAGAGCGTGGCATACCCGTGGGTGCGCTACTGGAAGAGCTGATCGACAGAATGTGGACTTATCGCAGTGGGTAAGTTGCTGCGTATCTCGAAGGAGACGATGATGCGGGTCTTGGTCGGCTGTCTGGTATGGCTTTGCAGCGTTTCTGCATGGCCGAACACGGAGGGTCGAACAGACGTGGCCCGACCTCTGAACAGCGAGCTGAGGCCTTCGACCAAGCGCAGCCCAGCGTATTTGTCGCAGGTAGGTGGGCATATCAAACGCTTTATCGTTTACGTCGCGAAGAATGGCGAAGAGCGGGCGCTCAATCCGATGGCTCGCTTCAATATCAAACTGTCTCCTGCCGGCGAGGTGCAGTCGGTTCGGCTGATACAGACCAGCGGTTTCAAGAACTGGGACCTTACTGCTGCCCGGGCCATCGAGAAAAGCAGCCCGCTACCCTTGCCTGAAGAGGGCGGGCCACCCGAAGAGATCGAGCTGTTGATACAGCCGAAAGATGACCGGTGACCCTCGTTTGCAGCGATTCAGTGAGATTTTTCAGTGACGTAGTCCATCACTGCCAGCAGCACTCCGGAGGCAACGAAGGTGCCGTGAAGGATCAGCAGCCACATTAGATTTTCTTTGTTGATGCTGTCGATCGCCATGAAGGATTTGAGCAGATGAATGCCCGAGATCGCAACGATGGATGCGATCAGTTTCAGTTTCAGACCGCTGAAATCAACCGTTCCCATCCAGTCGGGCCTGTCCTCGTGAGAAGCAATATCGATCTTGGAGACAAAATTCTCGTAGCCTGAGAAAATCACCATCAGCACCAGATTGCCCGCGAGCGAGAGATCGATCAGCGACAACACCCAGAGGATGACCTCTGATTCTTGCGCCGAGGCTGCCAGCGGAAAAAAATGGATCAGCTCCTGAAGGAACTTGAACATCAACACGGCAAGACTGCCGATCAACCCCAAATAGAATGGCGCCATCAGCCAGCGTGATCCGAAGATCACCCGTTCCAGTGGGCTTTCCAGTCTTTTCAATTTGCGCTCGACGACATCAATCTGTTTGTCTATGGGCATAGGATCTCGCGTTCAGTGGGAGCAGGGTTCGCAGTGGCGGCGCCGCGTTATAAACAGACCTGACGAGCGCCGTAGGGTACGCCCTCGGTCCAGCTATTCACATATTCGGTAATCGATACGGTGCCCGTGCTGTTCATCTCATCGTCAAAATATTCGAACAGCAGGCCGTCTGGCGCGGTCATGGACAGTAACACCGTTCCACCCTGCTCGCCTCCGCGCTCTATGTGTGGGAGCGCGTCTGCAGAAGCCAGTGCGTAGTCGCCTTTTTTACGGTGTATGTGCCGGATATGGCCCTCGGCGTCCATCTCTTCGAGTATCTGCTCACCCTCTAATACGAGCGTCGCTGTGGAGGCGATATGCCTGTGCCGGCGGCAGTGGCCGCCTTTGCCGTATCGGAGCAGCATGTCAAGTCGGCCGGTGGCGTGGTCATAACCCAGAAGGCTGTACTCGAAATCCACCAGAAAGGCTTTGCAGGCAGGGTCGGTGACCCGGCGCCATTCGACAGAGTTCAGATCAAATCGACCAGAGATACCGGGCATAGCAATATTCTCCTGTGAGAAAAGAGCCAGTGATTGTTGGGTGCATGAAGCGCTATTTTAACGTTGTGAAGCATAATCCTCTTAATGAGCAAGCATATTTCCGAAACTCCAGCCACGCAATTCCTCTCGCAGCGAAAGATCAGCTTTGGCCGACATCCTTACGAGTATGTTGATCACGGTGGCACCGCAGAGTCATCCCGCCAGCTTGGTGTGGTTGAGCATGCGGTGATCAAGACGCTGGTGATGAAAGACGAGCAAAAAAAACCGCTGATCGTTCTGATGCACGGGGATCGCAAGGTATCGACCAAAAATCTCGCGCGTCAAACTTCACGCAAGCAGATCGAGCCTTGCGCGCCCACCGAGGCGCACCGTCATACCGGCTACCTGGTCGGAGGCACCTCACCCTTCGGGACGCGGAAAACTCTGCCTGTCTATGTCGAGGCCTCGATACTGGATCTACCAGTCATTTACATCAATGGCGGCCGCAGAGGTTTTCTGGTGAGTCTGGCGCCGCAGTTGCTGACCGAGCTGCTGGGGGCGCAGACAGTGCATTGTGCGCTGGAAGACTGAGTATCTTTCTGGTCAGGCCAGCTCGTTATAGAGAACGCCCTTGAGGTTCTCGATCGAATGCGCAACCCGCAGCACGGATTCAGCCGGAATTTGTCGCACCAGCTCGCCCGTGTTTTTGTCGGTGACGGCAACGATGGCGGTGTTGAGCCGGCGATCAAGTGCGAATGTGAGATTACGGTTGCGGGACTGCATTTGCGAATTGAGCTGCTCAACCACGTCCAGAAAGGCTCGCGTGACGCGCTCAGCGTCATTCGGTGCCAGCGGACCTATCGGCGGTGTCGGCGCGCTGCGATTCGGCGTGGGCGTGATCACACGCTCGGCAGGCACTTGGGGCCTGGCCGGGCCGGTGGCGGGTGCGTAGGGTGCGGGACCAGCATGAATAATCATTTTGACAATCCTGTCAGATCCATTCAGGCACGTCTTATGATAAACGATTACCAAACCGAGGCGCGGATAGGTAATCGATATAATCCGGCACAACTCAACGACACTGGGCTGGGAGCCCTCATGATTACCATGACCCGTTTTCTCATTGTCTCGCTACTGATTTGCTCGATGCCCGCTCGCGCGGGTTGGGAGCAAGTCATCAAAAATCCGCGCGGTGATGTGTACTACCTTGATAACGAGATCCTTCAAAAGGGCACCGTTCATCAGGTATGGAGTCTGGTCGATCTGATCGAGCCCATTGAAAAAAGCGCGTCGGTGAAGCGGCTCTACGAGGCCGATTGCGTGAAGGGAAAGCTCCGCGTTGTGCAGAAGTTGGTTTACTCGGGTAAGGGCGGTCAGGGCACCATGCTATCGACCGATAAAAAACCTGGTCGCTGGGTATATCCCGATCCAGCATCGGTCAATGAGGAATTAATGCTTCGAATCTGCTTCGGCGGGACTGGCGCTAAGGCTGGTGCTAAGAAGGAAATTCATTCGGATTCCAGCCGCATGCCGAACCCAACGCCAGAAAAATAGACCTGAGCTGTCGAGCCTGGGCTCATTGGGGTGAGAGTGATCTGATCTCAAGGCCTTGCTTAATCAGCACCTCTGCAAGGTTCAAGCACGGAAGGCTATTTTCATAGCTGAAAGCAGCCGGTACGGATAATTCAAAATATGACAACTACGACCTTGATATTGCAGGCAAATTTGCCCTCGAGGCCATATAGACAATGCACATGAACTGTGCAAGAGTCCGATACAGATTCCACCAAGAGGGAAGCGATGTTGGGCGATATTCTCAAGAAGCGGCGTGAAGAGCTAGGGCTCGAAGTCCAGGACATCGCGCGTGTGACGGGGATGCCGCCCAAGCAAGTGATCGCTCTCGAGGCCGATAACCTTGCGTATTTCGTAGGCGGCAAGCTAGAAATCGAGCGGCTCACCAAGCTCTATGCAAAGAAGTTGAACATGCCGCTGGATGCCGCATTCTCCATTGATGCGTCTCAGCAGATAAAATCACTGGATCTCAGAAATACCGAAGTTGCCATACCTGCGTTTCTTATTTCCGGCCAGAGCGAGGAATCTAAGGCGACCAAGAAGCCTCGCGCCACCCATGAGCTGAAAAAAGCAGACACCTGATCTGCCCGCATGCCGCCGGTCGCAAGACCCGTCGTTGCGCATCTTAAAAATACAATAATCACAACTTCGCTCATGCGCCGGATGTATCCTTCCCATCATTTTTTCCTGTTTTGCACAGTTGACTGCGTCGCGAGATTCGGGGCCCTCCAAAGTTAGGTATCCTTGAAACTTAGTCATTAACTTGCCGTGCCGCGCCAAGCCGGGCTGACGCCAATGGATCCGAGAGAAATCGCCAGAAAGCTGGGAATCTTGTCAATCGAAGAACGGGTACAGATCATCCAGTGCCTGCTGGAGGTTGGTTCAGAGGGGCTTGAGATGCCAGATATCGCGGTCAAGACGGGTTTGGGAGCGCCCGCGATCGTCAAACAGATCGAGGCGCTGATGGGTGCGGAAATGGTCTCGTTCAAGACCCGGGACAACAACAAGGTCTATCTGGTCAACGAGCGCGCGCTGAGGGAAGTGTTCGACTTCATGTTTAACGATTACGCGCCCCGATCCGCCTGATGGTTTTCAGTGAACCTTTGGAGTGAGCCTTGACAGCCCTACTCGGTATTTTCAAAAAGCTATCAATAGTCTCTGCACTGGTTGTGGGCTGGCTGGTCGTGCTGCTGATGTTCGTCGGCTGGTTGATCTTTGCCTATGACCAGGCCGAAGCGATGGGCTTCATCGACTATGTGAAGTTCAGCGTTGGGGTGGTGAACAAACCCCTTGATGCGCTGGACATCGGCTCAGTATTGCGGCTGGTGTTTGCGGCCATCTCCGCGGTCTTTGCGTTGATATTGACGGTGTTCACTATCCCGATGTTCGTGTTTGTCTATGCGAATCTCGGCTACGGCAAGCTGATCGAGCGGCTGAATCGACCGAAGGAGACCCCTGAGGGCGAAGCAGGCGCTGCCGGCACGTCTGCCGGTTCCTGATTCGTTTTTCACCTTTTCCCTGTTTGACGGATCAAGTTTCGCCTCGGGCTGCCGATAATTAGGGCAGCCCCTGTTTCGCCTGCTGCGATCAGGACCGGCAAGAAACAGGAGCCAGATCATGCTGCCCGTCGACATCGAAATTCGCCTCACGATTTTTTCCTTCGCAATGGTGACCGTCGTGCTTTTCCTCGTGATGGGTTAAAGAGACGCGGAACTGTCACACATCGGTCACTGGCACTCCTGGGCCAGCTTCTCCGCGGCTCTGCGTGCGCGCACCCGAGCCTTGTGCTCTTCCTTCAGCGTCGCATCCCGCAAATCTTCCTCACGCCACCGAAGTTGCAGCGACAACGACCGGCACTTGCGTTCACGTGCAGCCGCTCCGCGTGCCGCCAGATCGCGTATCTGCTGGTCTTGCCTCTCGCGCTGCTCGCGCAGCCGCTGAAGGCGGGCGATTTCGGCTTTTTCGCGATGAAGCGAGTCTTCCGAGGTACCGCTTCTCGACGCGGGAGCCACGGGCAGCGTCATAGACTCGCTGCCGCAAGGGCGATCCGTGTAGGTCAGTGCGCCATCGATCGTGCACTTGTAGGCAGCGTGCGCGGGAACGAAGCCCGCAAGCAGCAGGAGTGGAATCAAGCGATTAAAAAAAAATGCAGCAGACGCAGCCAGATGCTTGGCTGATACAGTAGATGTCATGATCTCCTCGCGACAGAATGGGTCTGCCGCGTGTGCGCTCAGACCACTTTTCCTGGATTCATCAGGTTCAGCGGATCCAGTGCCCGCTTGATGGCTTCCATCATGGCCATTTCTGTCCCGGATTTGTAGCGGCGGATTTCTTCACGCTTGAGCGCACCCAGTCCGTGTTCGGCTGAGATCGATCCGCCATAGTGATGCACATTATCGTGCACTCGGAGGTTGATCGCATCCTGCTGTTGTAGGAAGGCCTCGTGTGTTTCACCCGGCGGTGCTGAGACGTTGTAATGCAAATTGCCATCGCCGAGATGTCCGAAGGTCACCATTCTGCAACCCGGGAAATCTTTTTGTAGCAAGGCATCGGTCTGGTCAATAAATTCGCCGATGCGTGAGACCGGCAGTGAGATATCGTGCTTGATGTTCAGCCCTTCGGCGGCCTGCGCCATCGAGATATGTTCGCGCAAAGCCCATAGCTGCTGCGATTGCGACAGCGAACTGGCGACCACCGCATCGGTAATCAGTGCTTTTTCCATACCCGCTTGCGAGATGGCTTCCAGCATCGTCATCGCATGCGCTTCCGATTCGCTGTCAGACAGTTCCATCAGCACATACTGCGGATGTCGTGAGGCGAAGGGAAGGCGCCGCTCAGGAAAATGTTTTTCCACCAATTGCAGGCAAAAGTCTGACATCAGCTCGAAGCCGGTCAGGCTGGCATCGCATCGCTGCCGCGCCAGTTCCAGCAAGGCCAGCGCGTCGCGTGGCGAGCCGACGGCCATCAGCGCGGTGAGTCGTGCAGCCGGCTGTGCATACAGTTTGAGGACAGCAGCGGTGATGATACCCAGGGTGCCCTCGGCGCCGATGAACAGATCACGCAAATCATAGCCGGTGTTGTCCTTGCGCAGTCCGCGCAAGCCATCCCAGATCTCGCCCGACGCTGTCACCACCTCTAGACCCATCGTGAGCTCACGCATGCTGCCGTAGCGGAGTACAGCAGTGCCACCGGCGTTGGTCGAGAGATTGCCACCGATTGTGCAGCTGCCCTCAGAAGCGAGCGACAGTGGAAATAGTCGGCCAGACTTTTGCGCGGCCTCTTGCACTTGTTGTAGCAGACAGCCGGCCTCGGCCGTTAGCGTATTGTTGAGTGTGTCGATCGCACGCAGGCGTTGCATTCGTGACAGCGACAACACGATGGCTGTTCCACTGGCATCGGGTACGCTGCCTACCACCAGGCCAGTATTGCCACCTTGCGGGACGATGGGCACTCGATGTTGCGCGCATAGTTTCACGATGGCTGCGACTTCAGCGGTGTTCGCTGGTTTGGCAACGGCAAGCGCGCGCCCAGTGAAGCGCCTGCGCCAGTCAGTCAGGTGAGGCGCCATCGCATCCCCGAGCAGCAGATGATCATCGCCGACGATCGCGGCGCAGTGCGTGAGGAACTCAGTCTTCATGCGCTGTGGTAGCGGCCTTGCGAATGGTTTCGCTGGCCAGCTGCTTTGCGGCCTGCTTGTAAGGACGCAGGAAAAAAATCGCACAGAAGAAAAACACGGTCGAGAACAGGATCTCCAACGCTGCCAGCGCTTGCGACATGCCGCGCTCGCTCCAGGCGCGCACCACGCCCTCGGCGAAGTACATCAGCACCAGCATGGATGCCCACTGAAGCGTGTAGACATTGCGGCGCAGCGTGCCAGCGAGCGGCGCGAACAGGGGTAGTGCCTTGATCACCATCCATGAACCGCCAGGACGCAGTGGCGCCAGTACGAGTTCCCAGGCAATGCACAGCACGATAAGTAGCACCAAACTGCCCGAGGCGAGCTGGTGAAGGCGATGCTGTGTGGAGGAGATGTCTGACATTCGCGTGCCGTTTCTGAATCAGTTTGGAGTCATTCCCGGTTCATGTGTTGCGTAGCTTGAGCGCGGTCTCGCCGAGGCGTTTACCAAGTGCGATGGCAAGCGAGCGGCTGTCTTCGGTAATCTCCAGCTTGCCGCTGGCGCCAGACCAGTGCGTGGCGCCATACGGCGAGCCGCCGCTGACAGTATTCATCAGCGCGGGTTCGGCGTAGGGTAGTCCGACGATCAGCATTCCATGATGCAGCAGCGGCAGCATCATCGACAGCAACGTAGACTCCTGCCCTCCATGCAAGCTCCCAGTGGAGGTGAACACGCAAGCCGGTTTGCCCGTCAGCACGCCAGACAACCATTGCGCACTGCTGCCATCAATGAAGTACTTCATCGGGGCGGCCATGTTGCCGAAACGGGTAGGTGAGCCGAGCGCGAGTCCTGCGCATTCTTCCAGATCGGATAACTCGACATACGGTGCGCCTGAGGCCGGCACAGCGGGCTCGGTAGCCTCCGCGACGGTGGATATGGCGGGCACGGTGCGCAAACGCGCTTCGCAGCCTGGAACACTCTCGATGCCTTGTGCGATTAGATCAGCCAGCTTGCGCGTAGCGCCATGGCGCGAGTAGTACAGCACGAGCACGGGAAGCAAGGGCGTCTTTACCATGGTTGCTATTATATGGCGCTTTAGCATGTTCACTGGTGCCGAGCGCATGAGCCCACATCCCTCAAATACCTCTGGCGGCTGGTCGCGGTTGCAGATTCGCGATCTGGTTCGCTTTGCTCGGCGCCGGCTCACGGAAGAGCGTATCTCCGAGGTGGCGGCCAGTCTCACGTTCACCACGGTGCTGGCGCTGGTGCCCGTGCTGACGATTGCGTTTGCAATTTTCACGACATTTCCCCTGTTCACGACCTTCAGGGATTCGCTCGATGCGTATTTCATGCAGATTCTGATGCCCAAAGGCCTATCGAATACCATCCTCGATTATCTGAGTCAGTTTGCCGCCAAAGCCAGCCGGCTGTCTGCCGTGGGTGCAGTGTTCCTGATAGTGACTGCCATCATGATGTTTGGTACGGTGGACCGCACGCTCAATCAGATCTGGCGCGTGACTGAACCGCGTCCATTCTTGCAACGAATGGTTATCTACTGGGCGGTCATGACGATGGGCCCCTTGCTGTTGGGCGCGTCACTGTCTTTCGCCAGTGAGTTGTCGCCGCTGATGAGTTTGCTCGGACGCGAGACGGCGCTGCTGCGCACCACGCTGATGGTGCTGGTGTCGCTGGCTTTCTCGACACTAGCGTTCTCGCTGCTGTATTTGACCGTACCCAATCGTTTCGTCGACTGGCGAGACGCAATGATTGGCGGACTGGTCGCGGCCATCGCATTCGAGGTGACGCGCAGATTGTTTGCTTTTTTCATCGCGCAAGGTCCCAGCTCCAGTTACAAGGTGGTCTATGGCGCTCTCGCAGCCCTGCCCATCTTCCTGATCTGGGTGTATCTGTTCTGGCTGATCACGCTGGTGGGTGCGGTGATCGCAGCAGCGCTGCCGGTTGTCAAGTATGAGCGCTGGTGGCACCGGCCAGCACCGGGCGGTGAATTCCTCGACGCCATGAGTGTGCTTCGCTTGCTGGTGGAGTCGCGCACCAGTTCCGTCGCCGTCGATGTATTGCGCTTGCGAGAAGAAACTCGTCAGGGCTTCGAAGAATCGGAGCGACTGCTGCAGCGAATGCTCAATGTGGGCTGGGTTGCACGCGTTCGCGCTGAACGCTCGCGCGGCTGGCGTCTGGGCCGTCGTGGCAGGTTGCAGCAGGATCGTTGGGTGCTGCTGGCGAACCCCGATAAACTGACGGTCGCCGAGGTCTACCAGCTGTTCGCGTTTGCGCCGGCGCCGCAGTCCCCGCTGGGGCAGAAGGTCGAGGGAGTGATCGCTCTGGGGCTCTCGAGCCCCATTGCCGCTTATTTTTCGGCGTCGGCAGCCTCGGCTGCGAAAGTAAACAACGCATCCAGCACCTGATCGGGCTGCTCTGCCATCAGTGAATGGCCGCTGCCTTCAACATATATCACTCGCGCCTTGGGCATCGCCGAGCGCAGCGCAGCGGTGGATTTGGGCGGCGTCATGATGTCCTTGCGTCCCAGCAGCAGCATTGCAGCACAGCTCAGTGCGCTGGCGGCGGCTTCACCGTTGGCATACGCATTGCAGGCGGAAAAATCCGTGAAGAAGACTTTGTCCGGATTGCCGCGCGCGACATGCTGCATCAGCCGCCGCGCGCCACCGGGCACATAAAAGCCCGGACCGGGCGCGGAGGGCTTTTGCGCGATGCTGGAGTGTGACCAGATGTTAACCATATCGATCGCCTCGGGTTCTCGGTGTTCGGAAGCCTCCAGTAATTGCGCAGAGACTTTCATCGGATAGGCCGTGCCCACGAGCGCCACGGCGCAGACCCTATCTTTCGCTCGCGAGGCGGTTTCGAGTGCGATCAGGGATCCCATACTGTGGCCAATCAGCACAGCCTTTTGCACTGCGGCGGCGAGTATCAACTCGCTCAGCCAGTCAGCCATGGCCTCGACGCTTTTTAGCGGCGCGCCAGCACTGCGCCCATGGCCTGGAAGATCGACGGCCAACACGGAAAATCCATGATGCGCGAAATAGCGCGTCTGCAGCGCCCATACCGAGTGATCACTCTGCGCGCCATGAATGAAGATGGCAGTTGGCAAGCTAGGGTCGAAAGTCTTGCCACCCGTGTAGGCATAAGCTGAGTGTGGTTTCAGCGCAATGATCATCGCTCACGCTCCTTTCTGCGCCGCTTTGAGACCGCGCTTGAGATCGTCGATCAGATCATCGGCATCCTCGAGACCGATCGACAAACGCATCGTGCCTTCAGTGATGCCGGAGGCCGCGAGCTGTTCGGTCGGCACGCGGAAATGTGTGGTCGAGGCTGGGTGAATTACCAGAGACTTCGCATCGCCGACATTGGCCAGATGTGAAAACAGGCTCATCGATTCGACAAAACGACGCCCAGCAGCGCGGTCTCCCTTGATCGCGAAAGAAAACACGGCGCCGCAGCCTTTGGGTAGTAACTGTTTTGCCAGGGCATGATCCGGATGATGCGGTAGCTCCGGATAAGATACTGATTCGATTGCTGGATGCGAAACAAGAAATTCAACGATCTTGCGTGTATTGGATACATGCTTTTCCATGCGCAGGCTCAGCGTCTCAATGCCTTGCAGAATTGTGAATGCGTTATAGGGACTCATCACTGCGCCGAAGTCGCGCAAGCCCTCTCGGCGCGCGCGCAGTGAGAAGGCGCCGACAGTTGATTCTTCGGCGAACACCATGCCATGAAAACCATCGTAGGGTTCGCACAGTTCGGCGAAGCGACCTGTCTTGTCATAGGCGGCCTGCCAGTCGAACGTGCCGCCATCAATCAATAAGCCACCCACGGCAGTACCGTGACCACATAAAAATTTGGTCGCTGAATGAAAGATCAGATCAGCGCCATGATCCAGAGGCCTGAGCAGATAAGGCGTCGTGAAGGTTGAATCCACCATCAATGGCAGATGATGATCATGCGCGATGGCAGCCACGTTCGGAACATCGAGTACATCCAGTCCCGGGTTGCCCAGCGTTTCGGCGAAGAGTACCTTCGTGTTTGGGCGAATATTGTCGCGCCAGGCGTTCAGATCGCGTGGATCGATGAAGGTCGTCTCGATGCCGAAACGTTTCATGGTGTAGCCCAGCAGATTTTGCGAGCCGCCATAGAGCGCGCGCGAGGCGAGCACATGCGAACCAGCGCCGGCAAGGGTCGCAAGACCAAGATGCAACGCTGCCTGTCCGCTGGCCACGGCCAGTCCGGCGACGCCGCCTTCGAGCGCCGCAATGCGTTCTTCCAGTACTGCATTAGTTGGATTTGAAATACGCGAGTAGACATGGCCGGAACGCTCCATGTTGAACAGCGAGGCCGCATGATCCGAATCGCGAAAGACAAATGAGGTTGACAGGTAGATCGGGGTCGCTCGCGCGCCGGTCGAAGGGTCGGGCGCGCCGCCAGCGTGCAGCGACAGCGTATCGAAGCCAGGGTACTTGGGCTCACTCATCGGGGGCAGGTCTCCGGGGCAGTTTATTGGCTCGGTGTAAGAACAATGATCGATTATAGGCCGCCAGAGGCTGACTGCTTGGCCGTCTTCACGGAGGCTTGCGCACAGTGCGCAAGCCCTCTGGCTTTTTTGAATCGGGTGGGCTACAGTCCCCTCATGAAATACACCTCTGGGGGCGACCGATGAAAGTTTCCGAAATCCTCAAAGTCAAAGGCAATATCCTCTTTACCGTCACGCCCGAGACAGCGCTGATCGATGCGGTTGATACCATGAGCGAGAAAGACATCGGCTCACTGGTCGTGATGCAGGGCGGTTCGCTGGTCGGACTGCTGAGCTTTCGCGAAGTGATGAAAGCCGTGCACCGTCATCGTGGAACGATCGCCGGCACGGTCGGCGATCACATGGATCGCGAGATGCTGACCATCTCGCCTGACACCGAAATCAATGAGGTCCGCCGCGTGATGCTGGAGCGCCATGCGCGTTATGTGCCTGTCCTCAACGGCAAGGTGCTGTTGGGCGTAATGTCCTTTTACGATGTGGCCAAAGCCGTGTTCGAAGAGCAGAGCTTCGAGAACAAAATGCTCAAGGCCTACATCCGCGACTGGCCGTCCGAAACTACGGAAGAGTAGATGCTGCAGAAAAATAAAATCAGGGAATTTACCGAGTGAGTTCAGGCCAGTTTGCACTACTGACCCAGCGTCGTTTTGCTCCCTTTTTTGGCGCGCAGTTTCTCGGCGCTTTCAATGACAATCTGTTCAAGACGGCGCTGGTGACCGTGATCACCTTCGATGCGGCGGCATGGACCTCGCTGAATATTGGCCTGCTCAACAATCTGATCGCCGGTCTTTTCATCCTTCCTTTCATGCTGGCGTCAGCCACCGCCGGCGAGATGGCCGACAAGTATGATAAGGCGCGGCTAATGCGTTTCGTCAAAGTGCTGGAAATCCTCATCATGCTGGTGGCGGCGGTGGGGTGGTACACGCATCAGTTGTGGGTTCTGGTACTCGCCGTGGTGGGCATGGGCTTGCACTCGACCTTGTTCGGGCCGGTCAAGCATTCCTACCTGCCGCAGCATCTTGACGCGGGTGAGCTGGTGGGTGGCAATGGCATGGTGCAGATGGGTACCTTTGTCGGCATACTCACCGGCCAGCTGATCGGTGCCGGTCTGGTGAGTTGGGGTGCGATTGGCGTGCACATGATCATCTGGTCGACCGTACTCGTGGCCATCTTCGGTTTGTTGTTCACGTTGGCCGTGCCCTCGACACCCGCGCCGGTGCCCGAGCTTGCGATCAGCCGCAATCCCTTCCCGGAGGTGCTGCGCAACTTGCGCTTTGCCGCCAGCCGCTCCGACGTGTTCGCTGCGATGCTGGCTAATTCCTGGTTCTGGTTTTTCGGCGCGATCGTGCTTGCCCAATTCCCTGTTTATGCGCGTGATGTATTGCATGGCGCGCCGGAGATTTTCGCTGTCTTGCTCACCGCGTTTTCTCTTGGCATCGGCGCGGGTTCACTGATGTGCGAGCGTTTGTCTGGCGGACGCCTGCAGCTGGGATTGGTGCCGCTCGGCGCGCTGGGGCTGACCGCATTCGGTATTGATCTGTATTTCGCCAGCCTTGGGCCCATGCCTTCATTGCTGATCGCGCAGGATCTGTTGTTCGGCGAGCAGGTCCGCATCCTGGTCGACTGCCTGATGCTCGGCATGGCGGGCGGTATTTTTGTCGTACCTTTATTCACGCTCATACAGACGCGTGCCGAGCGCAGCCATCTATCGCGCATCATTGGCGGGATGAATATCCTCAACGCCCTGTTCATGGTGGTGGCGGCGCTGCTGGCGATGATGCTGTTGCAAGCAGGTCTGTCCGTGCCAGAGATCTTCGCAACCACCGCGATGATGAATCTGGCGGTGCTGATCGCACTGTGCCTGAAGCAGCCGGAGTATCTGCGCGCGCTGTGGAGATGGCTGGCGGACTTCTTTGGGAGGCCGCCGCTGGTAAAATGATGGTTTTTCGCATACGTCAATTTCCTCACCATGTCTGGCAATACAATAGGCAAGCTCTTTTGTGTCACCACCTTCGGCGAATCTCACGGTCCCGCCATCGGTTGCGTGATCGATGGCTGTCCGCCGGGCATGCCGTTGTCGGAGGCCGACATTCAGCCCGAGCTCGACCGTCGCAAGCCGGGCACCTCGCGCCATGTCACGCAGCGCAAAGAATCCGACACCGTCGAGATTCTCTCCGGCGTCTATGAGGGCAAGACCACCGGCACGCCAATCGCACTGCTGATACGCAATGAAGATCAGCGCAGCCAGGATTACGGCAATATCGTCGATCGCTTCCGTCCTGGCCATGCGGATTTCACTTACTGGCACAAATACGGTATCCGCGATCCGCGCGGTGGCGGACGTTCTTCTGCACGGCTCACCGCGCCGGTCGTGGGCGCAGCGGCAATCGCGCGCAAATGGCTGCAGCTGCAATATGGCACCACTTTCCGCGGATGCATGAGCCAGCTGGGCGAGATCCCGATTCCTTTCCAGTCGTGGGATCATGTTCACGACAATCCTTTTTTCGCGGCGAACGCCGATATCATTCCCCGGCTGGAGTCATACATGGACGATCTGCGCAAGGCTGGAGATTCCTGCGGCGCGCGGATCGATATCGTGGCGCAGCAGGTGCCGGTCGGTTTGGGCGAGCCACTGTTCGACAAGCTCGATGCGGATATCGCCTATGCGATGATGGGTATCAATGCGGTGAAAGGCGTGGAGATTGGCGCTGGCTTCCGTTCGGTTGCGCAAAAGGGCACTGAGCACGGCGATGAGATCATGCCGGATGGGTTTGTAGGCAATAACGCCGGCGGCGTTCTGGGGGGTATTTCGTCTGGTCAGGACATCACGGTATCCATCGCGATCAAGCCCACGTCCAGTATACGCACCCCACGTCGCTCGATAGACCGCGACGGCAATCCGGTGATGGTCGAGACCTTCGGTCGCCATGATCCCTGCGTAGGCATACGTGCAACGCCAATCGCCGAGGCGATGCTCGCGCTGGTGC
>Ga0315901_10001099_pt1 | contig 38971 bp, 38 predicted proteins | sample LakEriMetagenome_10_FD_203761 | JGI IMG/M metagenome (GOLD analysis project Ga0315901, IMG submission 203761) | Freshwater fungal communities from buoy surface, Lake Erie, Ohio, United States - Buoy 2 MA116 | ecosystem: Environmental > Aquatic > Freshwater > Lake | place: USA: Lake Erie, Ohio...
ACTCCTTCTTTAGCTTTTTCGAAAGAATCTCCTGCTCTCTTTTGCAGTTTATCGTAATCGTCTTTTAATTCTTTGTACGATTTGGTTGCCTCAACTTTTTGTTTAACTTTACCATAATCAAAATTCAAATCTATTGACATATCTATTTTTTCATTTTGTATGTATTATCAGTTTTTGAAATATCTCTCTCGATTAAATCTTTGATAACATCATCATCAACATCTATATCAGAAATAGAAAATGATTCTTTATTGTTGCTTGTTTTTTCCCAAACGGATGATTGTAACTTAGATAGAGTTAATTTTTTCTCAACACAGTCATTTATAATCTTCTGTTGTTTTTCTATAACAGGTCCGATTAAAGTCATATCTTCGGGTTCTTTCATCATCGTTAACATTTTATTTTGAATTCTGATTGCAGTATTTCTCTGTTCAACCAGTTCATTATAAATTTCTTGCATCAATGAAAGTATTGATTCTTTTGATAAGTTAATCTCTTTTTTTTGTGGTCTAGCCATAATGAATTTTTTTTTATTCTTTTATCATTTTATCTAACATATCCACATAAATATTTTTAAACTTTTTTATTGAACTTCTAATTTCTTTGGTGGAGAGATTTGTCATTTCTCTTAAAGAAAGAAGAATAATATTTTTGTTGAATTTGTTATTTGATGTACCTATGAATATCTTATCATAGTTTAAAAAAAGTTCATGTAATGCCTCACCCAATTTTCTCTCATTCTCATTTAAATCCTGTTTCTGTAAAAAACATTCTAACGATAATAAAAAGTTTTTGATAACATCTAATGAATCGATATTGTCATTATCTATTGAATATGAATAATCGGGATTATTCTCCAAGTCAGTAGAAATATCTTCATAAGATATTTTTTTGTTCATATCTTTTTGGTCTTTGATTATTTGACCCATAAGATAATTTTTACAAATAGTACCAAAATAAGAATAAGCCTTTTTTTCTTTAGAAGGCTTAAACTTATCTATTTTGGTCATTAAAAAAGAATGAGTGTCAACATGAAGTTCTTCAAAATCCATATCCTTTCTATATAACTTATATCTTCTTATGATAGAGGATATCATTTTATCCAAAGGATGTTTTAAAAACTTATTATAAATTTTGTTTTTTTCTTCAAATGTTGTTGCATTTAAATAATCTACAACAGCGATTTCTTCTTCTACATCAAAATAATTTTTTTGTTTTGATTTTCTTTTCTTTTTTAAATCTGAATTTGTATCACCCGATAGTATTGTTGTTTCAGACATTAAACAGTTTGTGGTTCAAATTTTATTTGTCTATCTTGGATAAAGTAATATTCCTTTTTAGATAACTCAATCCAGAATTTTACTTCTTCTTGGGTTAAGGATTCATCACCATTTTTATAGTTCCAAAATATTGATCCTTCTCTAAGATTTGTGTGCTTATAACCTATTTTAGGAATTGACATAATCTTCAATGAATTATGAGTTAGTCTCAAAAACATTTCATATCCGAATGTTAATTTAAATGATGGTTTCAAACCTCCATAATCTTGGAATGATGATTTTTTAATAACCATACCTGATATTTGGAAATTTTGGAATTCTTGTAAAACTTCATTACTTAATATCCCCATGTCACTAGAAATATTTAGAGCAAATGTCGCTTCATTTGTGAATCCAACAAATTTACCTGTTTCATCCGTATCAACCACAATTGGTAGAAACGCATCCACTTCAGGATAAACCTCAGAATATTTTTTTACATTCTTAAACCAAATATTTGAATACTCATCATCAAACTCATAAATAGACACCCATTTAGATTTTGCAATACTAACACCGTAATTTATTTGTTCTGAAAAATTACAGGGTTTTGTCCATACTGATTTAACAACATTAAGTGATGAAAAATCATATGAATCCAAAAATTCGACCAATGAAGTTTCATCTGAATGAACAATAATCAATTCATTGATTTGAGTTCTTTGTTCAACTAATGATTTTATTGCTTTTTCGAAATATTCAGCAAAATTTAAAGCCTTTGCTGATTTAATTGGTAAAATTACCGATACATCAAATTTTTCCATATTTTATTCTGTTTCTTGAAATTTATTTAATTGTTCTTCAAATGAGGTTGTTCTTTTTTCAATGTAGTCACTAAACATATCAATAACCATTGATTCAAATTCCTCTTTAGTTTTTTGTTCACTAATAGTTTTTTTCATACCTTCGTACATTTCTTCACTGATGTTATCTTCTAACCAATTCTGTAAGAAGTCAGCAACGAAATCCACAATTTGTGCTTTATTGTTAACCCATACACCATTTTGTTCATTCATCCAATGTGGCACTAAATTCGGAACTAATCCTAATACAGGAATACCAACTTTCATTGATTCCAATGGGAATGTTCCAAAACCACTTGTATCATCAATCCAAACCGATAAGAAACAATCTTGTAATGTTTTTCCAAATTCTGATTCTGTCAAACCTCTCATATCTTTAAATGTTATCCATCTATATTGAGGGAATTTGATATAAAAACTTTTAATCAAATTAAGTGTGTCTCTTTGATCTCTTGAATGTACCGCAATAATTGGTTTTGATGGGAATTGTTGGGGTTCGAATTTATCTGAGATGTATGGTGGAATAACATCAACGGAAATACCTCTCATAACATTCATAATAAATTCTTTTTGGAATTCTGAGGTTGTTATACATTTGTGGAATCCAATTTGTCCCCAAGTCACACCTGGTTGTAAAGTTTCCAACATATGATCGTATGCTTGACATAAAACTATTTTACCACAAGGTAGATTTGATATTTGATTCATTACAAATCCATATAGTTCTGGTATCACAATAAAGTCTTCGGGTGAAATCTCCAAATTTTGTCCCTCAATCGATTTATGAGGTAAGTCCGAGTATTCATCCCCAAGCCAAAGAGAAACTCCCATATAGTCACTTTTTTCGTGTAATATGATGGAATTATATCCTGCGTCCAATAAAGATTTTGCCATTCTATAAATGTATGCAACAGACGCTTTAGCGTTACCTTTGGTATCTTGAGCAAGAAAATAAATTCTTGATTTTTTGTTTTTTAAATTTTCAATTGATTTTTCTAACTTTGCTAATTTTTCTTGTTCCATATTTAAATTTTATTAATTAATTTTTTATATGATAATGAATTAAATGAGAATTTAAATGGGATTGATAATTCACTATTTTTCAGTCCTAGTGTTTCATCAACTTCCTCATTCTCGACTATTAATGTTTCTATCATCATTCTTATCAATTCATATTTAACGACATCAATATGATTTTGTGGTGTTCCAGTAAATCCTTCTGGTGGTGGAACGCTAACGTATTCACCGATTTTGTCCAAATCGATATAATAATTTTCTCCTAAAATGTTTAACATTATAATATATTGTTTAGAACTAATTCCAAATCCTTTAACGAATTAATGAAATTATGGTTGTTTATTGATTTATTGTAATCAGTCTCAAATTTGATTACAATTTTATCTTCGGGATGACTTAATAATAAGTCAGGATTTGCCGTAAGTAAAATATCAATTTCATCCCACATGGAATTAATTGTTATATTACTATAGAATTTTACCTTCTCAAGTTGACACCCAAATTTTGATAAGAAAAATAATGTTGCAGGTTTTGATTTTCCTATCTCATCAGAAACAATAACTAAATCGTGATTATCTCTTAGTTTAAGATATATGTCATTTAAATAATTGAATGTCTGATATTCAGTTGATTGAGCATGTCCGAATATCTCCATGGGGAATTCCTCAAACAAAAATGAAAATAAATCTTCTTTGGTTTCAAACTTGAAATGTTGTCCCAAATCTAAACTGGTAACAGGAAGATTCATTTCGAATTTGAATTGATTTTCATCTTCGATTCCTTCAGTTTTATCGATTAAAAATTTTTGATATGTTTTTTCGATTTTATCAATCGTGTTTCTCAATACACCATTTACTTCGATTCCAATTCTCATTCTTCGTATCTTTTTAATATTTTCCCGATTAAAGGATTTCTGACAACATCTTTTGAATTAAATTCAAAAACTCCAATGTCATCAAGGTTTTTAAACTTTTTGATTGCATCATACAATCCTGAATGGGTTTTATCTTTATATCTATCCGTTTGTTCTAAGTCACCACTGATAAAAAATTTACTATTGAACCCAATCCTCGTTAAAAGTAATTTCATTTGATTAGGGGTTGAATTTTGAGCTTCCTCAAAAATTAGGATTGAATTGTCAATGTTCATACCTCTCATATAAGCCAAGGCAAAAACTTCAATAACATCAATGTCTTTTAATTTTTCTCTCGCTTCTTTTCCTATGATTTTATTCATTAGATAATATGAGGGGAAGATATAAGGATCTAATTTCTCTTCAACGTTGCCAGGTAACGAACCTAATTTTTCTTCAGCTTCAACCGCTGGTCTAACGATAATAATTTTTTCATAAGGTGATGTTGGTTCGGAAAGAATATCCAAAGCAGCTTTCATTGCAATATATGATTTTCCAACACCCGCAGGACCTGAACAAATAGTTATCTGATTCTTCTTTAATATATCATAATATATTTTTTGATTATCTGATAAGAATTTCTCTTTTGTTTTCTTTTTGATTATTTCACAAATTATTTCTTTTTTGGTTTTTTTCGGTTCATCACTTACTTGACCTTGTGTTGGTTTTCTTTTTGTTGCCATTTAATTGATTTTGAATTTATTGTCGTATAATATTCAATTATATTTTTACGAATTTTTCTAAAATTTTACCACCATGTTGTAATTTCGGTAGTTTTATATTCTTATAATCGTATTCATCTAAAATATTTTTAAATTTATTTTTAATAAAAATTAAATTAGTATGATTTATTTCTTTATGTAAAAAATACCCTTTTGAATTTCCCAAATCAACTAAACATTTTACCGAAGCACTATAAAAACCACCTGATTTTTTAAAGTCATGATTTGCATCATATATTAATGTATATGATTCATTAATGTCAAAATTTGAATTATATTCTATAATAACAACATTGGGTTCATAGGTTAGTTCTTTCCAAACCCAATAATCATTACCATCAATGTCAATTGACATTAAATCTAAATTTTTGGGGACACTATATTTTTCTAATAAAGTGTTGATATTTTCTTTGGTAATAAATTCGTGTTTTACACCATTTTTTGGTTCGGTAATTCCATCCATTTGTAATGAGTCCCACCCCATTTCAATAAACATTCTAGCATTTGATAACCAAAATCCGTCAGAAGCGCCAAACTCTACAACAAATTTATTTTCAGTTCCAATTTTTTCAAAAATCTCAAATAAGATTTTACTTTCTCCATATTGTGAATAATCTTTCATTTTTATAAGATATATGCAACAAGAATATCATTAGGGACAATCCCATCTTCAAATTTAATGATATAATCAGGGTTTATTTTTTTAATTTTTTCTACAACACTATCGACATTTATTTCTTGTCCCCAGTTGCCGGATCCAAAACATCTAACATCGTCAATTAAAATTGTATGGTTGTTTATGTGTGATTTTGATATTGATTCTAACTCTTCATATAAAGGGCAACGTTTTACACCACAAACTCCGAAATCAAAATGTGCGTCTAACCAAAACGTAGTTCTATTTTCTAATTTTTTTATGATATCTTCTAAAATTATCAAACTATCCCCAACATATAAATCAACATTACCATCTTTTATTTGATTTTCAAATAAAAGTTTATTTTTAGTTTGTAACTCTTCATTTATTTCAACACTTATTATTTTCTCAAACCCAACTTCTAACGCCAGTTTTACTGAATCCCCAATATAAGTTCCAGTTTCAAAAAAAGTATTGTTTACATACTTTTGTAAAACTTTTTTTGTTAGTGTATTATATGATTGTAATTTCATTTTTTTTAATTTGTTTAATGAAGCAAGCATTCCCCCAACCAATACCTTCTTCTGTTTTATTGTCTAACTCAAAATTAAACTGTTTCAAATAATTTGAAATCATCTCTAAACTACTATCGTTTTCATATAATGAGGAATTTATATATTCAACAATAATTAAATCTATTTCAGATAGAAGTTCTCCAAATCCAATTAAAACATTAAGTTCATAACCTTGTGTATCACTTATTATAATATTAAAATCTTTTAATTCAATGTTTAACGAATCAAAACGTTTAATTTCTAAATCTAACTGTTCTTCAAATGTTATTGGGTAGTATTTAAGATGATTCAACGGTTTCAAAAAAGATGAAGATTCACAATTATTAGAAGAAATGTACATTTTTTTAATTTCATTGACATCACCTAAACCAAAATTATAACATTGAATGTCAGAATTATTTTTTTTCAAAACCTCAAATATTTTAGGGATAGGTTCAAAACAAATTATATTCTTAGTAAATCTTTTTAGGATATTACATTCTTGTCCTGTATTTGCCCCAATTTGGATAATACCTTTTATATCTATTTTACCTAAAGAATATTGAAGAAAGTTATTCACTTAAAAGATTTTTATATTGAGTTATAAATTTTTGTTGACTAATTCCTTGTGTTTTATGACTGTCAAATTGAAAATGCTCTAAACACCCATTTAATATTGTATAAGAGATGTTATGTAGGAGGTAAAAAATACTAATAGACCTTTCCGTTTGATGTCCAGACAATGGTGACATTTTAATATCATCAATCAATTTATCCATCCATTCCATGTATTTAATAAAAACATTCCTAGATAATGTATGATTAGATGTCATTGTACATTCTTGATTAGCCGGTAATGAATTAATTATATCTGAGATATTAATGTTATAATTTTTTTTAACCGATGAAATTAACGCATCACTCCATGATAAATTCTTAATGTAAGAAAAATGATGTACATTAAATGGGATATACCCAATAACATCAAATAATTTAGTATCTATTAATTGGATTATTTTTTCCTCTAAATCGTCAGATATGTTTACATCATATTCAAAAAGATTTACATAGTCACCTTTGATAAATCCATTTTTCCAAAGAGCATACCATCCTGAAAAAGCAGTTAGTTTTGGATAATCTTCAGTATTAATAGGTAAATTTTTTGCTATAATAACGTTATCAAAATTTAAAATTTTAGAGGTTTCACCGTATCCTAAAAAAACATAAGTCAGATTTGATAGGTTATTAAACTTGTTGTGTTTAATAAAATCTAAAATTATATTTTCATCATGTACAAATATGAAATTTTGTAATTTCATTAATTAATTTGTTTTATTTGTTTTGACAATTTATTTATATTTTTTACAACAAAAGGTAATAAATTATTTTTATAATCTTTTTGTAATTTATCTAATTTTTCTTCATCATCATTCCTTGTTTGACTCTCATAATGATACGCAACGCAATCGGAACATAAATAGTTTTCTAAACCTAATATAATACATTTAAAATTCAATTCAACATCCTCAAAACACGAAATATAGTTTTCATTAAACATTCCACATTTTTCAAATGTGAATTTACGAATCATAACCAAAGCACCTGTATTACCAGGTACTGAAGTGGTTTTATCTAAGAAGTTATAATATGATCCTAAATTTATATGTGAGACTCCAAATGAATTATTTTTTATTACTGCTAAAATACCATTATGTTGGATTGTATTATCGGCAAAGTGTAGTCTTGCACCAACAGTTCCTGCTCTTGGGTTTTGTTTGAATGTATTTAACATTCCACTAATCACATCGGTTAATAACTTAACATCGTTATTACAGAATAATAAAAACTCATATTCTTTACCTACGTGATTTTTAACTACATCATTATTTATTTTTGCGAAATTATAATAATCATATCTTATTAATTTGATATTCCCAACTTCTTTAACGAATTCTTCAATCACACTAATTTCTTCGTCAGAAGATCCAGTATCCGCAATAAAAATATCAAAAAGATTAATGTCACAGTTATCATAAAAAGATTCAATACATTGAAATAATAAATCCAACTTACCTTTTGTTGGAATGATTACCGCAACCTTACTTTTAATTTTAATATTTTTTGGGGTTATTTCTGGAAGATATATCTTTTCAGGTTTTAAATCCAAAGGTAATTTATCAATATATTTCTCTAAAAATTTAACTCTACTTTCATAGAATTCTTCATTGGGTTGACCAACCGATTCATGAGTTATTTCAAAAGAAGATGTAACTCCAATTTTAATACCATCCAAATAATTAGGAATTGAGAATCCATGATCATAAAAATGGAATTTACCTATAGTTTCATCAAATTGATGTTTGATTTTTGTTTTATCAAATGAGATAAATAACCCATCAATCGTGACAACAGGAACTAAGAATGGTAATTTAGTGGAATAGTTATTTAACCATTTCTTTTGTCCAACTGGATGGTGCCACACTTGTCCTGCCATGGTTTGATTGATTCTTTCCCAATATATTCCTGATTTTGGGAAGTAACATGAACCTGCTTTACCAATGATTGCATATTCTTGATTTTTATTAAAATCATCTAGTAACTTTAAACCCCATCCACTTTCTAACTTTATATCATTATGACAACATACCACAATGTCATAAATGGATTCTGTGATTCCACTATTATAAACCTCAGCCAATGAGAATTGGTTGTTATTTTGATATTCTAATATCTGAACATCATTAAGACCCACTGAGTTAATTAAGTGAGCCTTAAATCTGTCATTATAATCTTTGTCTTTATGTGTTGAGTAAATTATTGTTATCATTATACATAAAATTTAAAATGTTTAAGTCTTCAACTTCGTTAACATTATGTCCTTCGAATTCACTTAAATTCCTTTTAATACTTGTGTCAGCCCTACCTCTGTTAATTTTTTCCAAAAATTCTTCTTTTGTTTTAGTAAAGTAATGATTTAGTTTAGCATATTTATCAGAACAATTTTTACAGAAGGGACCTGTGAATAGTTGAAAATCTTGGTTTGATACTGGTAAGTTACAATTATGAACACCCATTGTAACATTTTTTGATTGTTTAAGATTAATAAATGTTTTAATATGTTGATTGGATGATTTTTGTCGTTTTGTAAATCTTTTGATTACACTATAGTCATTGTTCTCAACTCTTTCCAAATGATTATCACCGAATAAAAACCAATTAACTCCAACACCATTCATATGATTAAATCTTTTAAAGAAATCATTAACATGTTTATCTTCACTTAGATTCAAAAATTCATCAACATCAATAAACCCAACCCAATCAAAAGATTCCCTATAGTTTTGTAGAAAATGATTGTACGCAGGTACCTGTTTAACCTCACCATCAAAAGGTATTTTAATTACTTGAGGGTGTTCTATTTGACATCTCCAATTGTTTTCATAGATAAAAATATTTTCAAATCCTAATTTAATATGATAATTTATCCATTCCTCGATGTAATTATCTTCGTTTTTTGCTATACAAACTAGTGCAGTTTTCATAGTCATTTATTTTAATCCAGTACTACCGAATCCGTTAGTACCTCTATCTTTATTTTTTATTTGTTTAGTTTCATTTAATTCAACCCACTTACCATTCACAACCGGACACAAAACAGCTTGAGCAACTTTCATTCCTTTATTTATTGTAACAGGTTCAGAGTTTGTATTAAACAAGATTACTTTAACTTCACCCAAATATCCTGAGTCTACAGTACCAGGAGAATTCAATACAAATAAACCTTGATTAATAGCTAACCCACTTTTAGATCTAACTTGGATTTCGTGTCCGTCACTAATGTCAAATGATAGTCCAGTTGGAATCAAGGCTCTACCCAAAGGTTTAATTGTTATTTCCTCAACGGAATATAAATCAAATCCCGAATCACCGTCATAATTATATTTTGGTTCAACAGCATCCTGATGTAGTTTAACATACCCCAGTCCTAATTTTGGACTAAAGTTTAACATATCTTCTTCCAATTTTTTTATGTCCAATCCATATTCTTCATAAATTAAATCATAGTTAATTTCCTCAGAATTCATGTTCAAATATTCTTGAATCTTCTTAGATTGCTCATACAAATCATTCATTTTATTTTCGTCCATTAACATTATTTTAAGTTTTTAAATTTTTTGATTATATCAACCAATACCTCAACATCCCTCTCACAGTATTTAACAATTTCATCCAACTTGTTTTCAAACCAGTATCCGTAATGGACTCCATCCCCCTTTATTTCACCTTCTTTTGATGAAGGTATGTCCAAAGACGCACAAAGTAAATCCAAAGCCCCAATAGAACCAAAAGAACCATACTGCCAAATTTCTTTGGTGTCAATAACTTTCATATCCCACGGCTTTGTGTCATAACTTGGCAACATGGATGGTGGCATTAACCCATTAACCATCATTCTTTTTGCTAATGTTGGAATATCAAAGTTCTTAATATTATGTCCACATAAATAGAAATCTAACTTACCACATCTTTCCAATAATTTTTGAACATCTATTAATATTTTACGTTCATCGTCACCATAATAACTTTGTTTCTTTACATTCCCATCTTCTGTAACAAATGCAAAGCTGATACAAACAATTTTAGAAAATTCAGAAACCAAAGCGGTTCTTTTCATGAACATGATGTTTTTATCGTTGACATCAGATTCAACTTCAGGAAATCTTTTCTCAAACCAATCATAGTATTTGTCAAATTGATCGGCTAAGATTGGGTTGTTGATTTTACATACATCATAATCAGGACAACCTCCAACGGTTTCAATGTCCATGAAAAGAATTTTGGATAATGGTGTTTTAATCATCGATTTATTTTATTATGGATTTGTAAAAAGATTGTCTTGTTTTAGTAACATTTTTCAAGTCGTAAGTATCTTTAACGGTTTCATACAAACGCTCACCCAAATCTACAACTAAATTCGGATTATACACCAACTTTTTAATATATTTTGCCCAATCACTGTGATTTCTATTCTCCGAAACCAATAAAGCGTTACCATCACCAAAAACGCCATTTTTTAAAGAATGTTTCAAATCAATGGTATATGGTCCAACTTCTGACGCGATTAATGCTTTTTTGTAGAAACCAGCCTCAATTACCTTAAGTTGAGATTTAACTCGATTAAAGATGTGATCTTTGATTGGAGCTAAAGATATGTCAAACTTGGAATAGTTCATTGCATATGTTGTAATGGGTTTTGTCCATACTCTTCTATATCCTTGGTCTATTACATCCAAATTTTCATCTTCTCTGAATTCCATCAAAAACTTTTTATATCTTTCATCAATGATGTTATACTTGTTTGTGAATATTTCTTCATATCTTGCCCAAACAGTTTCTTCAGGTTTAATTGCTCTTTGTCTTCTTTCACCTGTTTGTTGATTAATTTCAGTTACAGTACCCCTTGTGTCAAAACCACAAAGAACATATTGTACCTTATCTTTCAAATCACTATTCTTACTAACAAAACCTTCCAGCAATTTTAAATCATGTAAGTGAGATGAACCACCTAACCAACCGATTCTTATTCTATTAGATTCTTCATTTGGTTGTTTAAACTGAGACTCATTCGGATTAATCGCATTTGGTAAAATAACAACATTCTTATTAAACTTTTTAATTTCATCGGCAAATATACTTGTTGTTGTTGTTACATAACTAGCAGCTTTTAAATTGTTAATTATCTTCTCATGAATTTTATCTTGAACAATTAATGTATGAATTGGGTGTTCTTTTCCCGGTAACCAATAGTCATCCAAATCAACAATAACTACAATACCCATTGATTTGAGTTTATTAATTATGGTTGGGGTTTGTTCATATGATTGACCTATGTTTCTATGAACATGAACAATCTGGTATTGTCGCCAATAATTGTCATCATTAATCTTTGGTTGGTAATCAATATCCACATGAAAATCATCAGGATACATATTTTGTAACATTACATGGGGGTCTACACTTCTGAATTTTCCAACTCCTGTCGTGTCACTTGGGAGTACTAATACTTTTATTTTTGACATGATTTTTTTTAATGAAAATATAATCATTTAAAATTAGTATTTCAAGGGTTAATTAAAAAACGAAACCCCACAACTTGAATTTCTTCAGGGGATGTGGGGAATAAGATAAAAAAAATAGTTAGATTATCGGACTTTTTTAATTTTGGTTACTTTACCTTCAAAGATATGACTTCCTACTCTAAATTGGAAAGTGTCGTTAGATTTAGATGTGCTTTCAACTAATAAACCATTTTCACCCAATACTTCTTCAATAGTTTCTCTTATTAAATCTTTTAGTACATTTTTATCCAAACTTGATGTCACATTTTGTGGTTTCAAAGTTTCTTGTACTTGTTGTTTTTTTGGTTGGTACGGATTGACATTATTAGCTATGTCGTTATTCATCAACCTTGCTGCTTTTTCAATTAAGTCATTACTAATTGAGACTCCACCACCCATTGATGATGGTTGACTGATTGGATGTTCAATCATCAATCTTTTAATCTCATCGGGTAATTTTGATGACATTATTCTATCTTGTGTAACTGGTTTGTTTGATTGAACAGGTTGTGATGATTCCATCATAACATCTTGTGGGATGTTATATTTTGCCGATGGCGCGGTAAATTCATCCAGTGTTGGATTTTGTATTGTGTTTCCTTGAGAATGTCCTCTTGGTACATTGTTATGTATATCCATAATTTTTTTGGATACCATTAATTTTTGTAATAATTCGTTTTCGTTTTGCATTATTCTATATCAAATTTAGCATTAATTATAACTCTTTTCATTCCTTTGTCTCCTCTTGGATTATAATTTGGTCTTGGTGAATCGAAATATTCTCCACTCGGTCTGAATGATAATATCTTATCAACTCTAAATAACCTCCAGCTAGGTAATGGTCGTATACCTAGATATCCTCTATGTGATGAACCTTCTAAATCCCAAGCTCTTAGTACGGGATTACCCGCAGTACTATACCCAAAACAAACAGGTTCGATTTCTCTTAGTCCTCTACCTCCTGGTTCATCTCCATCATAATAAATTATCATTTTCTTTTTCTTTCCGATAGCGTCAACAATAGATTCAATTGAAGCTACTTCTAAGATAAGAGATTTGGTAATGTTGTAAAGTTTCATTATGCACTTGGTGTTGTATAAGGTTTGTTTGGTTGATACTCATTAACTACTGTTAATGATTTTCTTTCTACGATATCTTGGATAGCACCAGCACCTTGATTATAAACATCAAGATATGCCCCAGTACCTTTACCTTGATCATCACCGTTTGCAATTGCATCGGGGTGAACAGATGAGTAGAAGTTTTTATCAAAGAAATCATTTTTAGCTAATAGTTTTTTTCTTTCTGATTCAGCTATTGAACTTAATTCATTTGATGGTTGTGAAAAAACCAATGGTTCTAATGACGGCATCTTAAATTATTTTTTTTATTAAATCGTTTATCCTTCTTAAACTTTCAGTAACTTGTAAATCATACTTACCTAATGTGTTACTGTGTTGTTTACTAGGTCTATTTATATTTCTCACGTCCCCTTTTTCGTGTTCTTGATTATATTGATTATCCAAAGCAATTGATCTAACTTCTTTACCCAATTCAACATTATCTCTTGAGGATTTTAAGGTTTGATCCACCCAATTTTTGACATAGTGTCCTCCGTTTAAAATGAAAGATAAATCGTTATCATCACCGTTAAAATTGTCAAAGAAATTTTTCATTCTCTTCAATTGTTGGTAGGTGACATGTCCATTGTCTCTTAATTCTTTGTTTCTTCTATATCCTTCGGTGCTATTATCACTACCTACAGCGGCATCACTACATTTTTGTAGATATACCACAACTTCTTCAGGTAGTTCAAATCTTTTACCGTATAATTCTTTATTCACCTTTCTTTAATATATTAATTAATTTATTAATACTTATACCTTCTTTTTCAGCTAATTTCTTGATAGACTCCAAATTCTTAGTTAAAAGTCTACTCATTGGATTATCTTTAGATAAAACATCAGATTCGCCTTTATCTTTTTTTGAAATGATGTCTTCCACCATTTTAATCATTTTCTGTCTTTTGATTTCATCCAAAGTTTCTTTTTCAAAAAGATTAAGATTTTTTAAAACTTTTTCACCCTTTTTATTTTTTGTTACTTTGGTATCTTTTCGTTTACCCATTTGTCTTGCTCTGGATAATTTATTGTCAGGTTCTTTAATACCCATATCATCCAGTTTCTTCAAAGTTTGTTTCATGTCACTGAATTCGGTTTCTTCATATCCGAAAGCATCCGACATATCAATTTCTGAAATAACATCATCACTATCTTCAACAGATTCACCCCATCCATAACTTCTTCTTGGATTCATATAATAGTCAATACGAGATCTTGCAGCATTAACAGTTTGGTCCATTGTTTTCTTGGGGTGCATTGTCATATCTAAAAATGGAACTTTTGAAGATAACATTGTACCGTCACCATCGACTAATTCATCTATTTCACCATTTTTTGAAATGGATGACAGTTCTTTTTCAAGGTGAGTTTTAGAAACTTTGTTTTTAGATTTTAAAGTTTTATCAATGACTTTTTTTACTTCTTTTTCTTTAGACTTATTAAATTTCTTTTTACTCGGAATATTTTTTGATTCGTTCAATGTTTCGTAAATAGAATAACTCAAAATAAGATTATCACCCTTTTTTTCCAAAAGGAAGTAACAATTGTCATTAAAGTATTGCTCTTTTGAATTAATCATGATTAATTTTTATTAATAAATACTTCGATTTAAAGTATTTATTCTTAAAAAAGGATGTCTTATCAAAATATCAATCAGTTTGTCCCTAACAATTTGTTTCCAACTTTAAGTTTGGAAACATTTGATATGTCAGTTACATCTGACGAATTGGGATTTAATCAAGAAGTGGTTTTTTCTCCGTATCTGATTGCTCAAACTTATGGGGATAGATTACCTTTTTATTTTGATATAAATAATCCAGATACCGTTCAAAAAATAAATCTATATTATAAGACATACAATAGGAATAACATCTTTGTTTCTCAGAACTATTATAACCCCGATAATCTTGATTTGAGCTGTATTGTTTCAGGTTCTTCTTGTGATATTGGATTAACAGGTATTGATAATGGGTTAGTTAGTGGAATGACTGGTGAAACCATAGTTTTTACTAATGGTTTATTACCGAACAGTTTAAAATTTGATAGATTAAGTTTTGATAGAAGATTGAAATTATTTCAAGTTACTGGTAATACTACAAACTCAAATAGGTTTTCAGGTTTTAATAAGACTGTTTTATATGAAGTGGTAAGTAAATATAACCCATTGAATGGTGCTTATCACGAACTATATGGTGGATTCTATCAAGGGTTTTATAAGTTATTTGGTTATGATTATGAAATATTTCCTGAAAGAATGAATAAGGGATGGGCGGTTGAGATGATATTGAAACCTAGATTAATTAATGAATATTCTCCCAATACAGGAGAAACAACACTAAATCAAATATATCCTAATAATAAAAACACATTCTTCTATTTAGGTACAAGAGCTGAAAATAAATTCTATCATCATGCAGATGGTAGTCCAAAATGTTTTACAGGTTATACGAGAATAACATCAGGGTTAACGGGATTATCAACTTGTGCTTGTTGTAATTTAACTGTAACCAATAGTAGATGTATATACGTTTATCCTCCACGTTCAGTAAATGGAATTCACGATTCTCATGTTAATTATGGTTGTGAAAAATGTGGTGGTGTTAAATCAGTTTCGGTTAGTTGTGGATGTGGATGTGGGGATATTGGTTGTGAAACTTGTGGGTGGGAATGTCAAAAACATGAATGTGGTACAGTAATACCACCAACTCCAACACCAACCCCAACTGCAACCCCAACACCTGAGTGTGATCCATTTGCTCCTCCACCTACTTGTACTCCAACTTGTACTTGTAGTAAATGTTCGGGTTGTACTGATTGTTCAAATCCAACAACTGGATTTACATCAATTGAGGACACTTGTGAAAAGAATCCATTATTGGATACAATGAGTAACGCGTTATCATTTAGATTATGTGGAGATCCTAAAAATCCTGGTATTGGTATTAGATTCTTAAGATTTACAGGCGGTTGTGAGACAACTGGAACTTGTACAACAGGTATTACTTATACAACAGGTTATACAATAACAGATATATGTACACCACCAATATATCCTGATTGTTTAAAAATTAATCCATCTTGGTTAGAAGAGGAACATTGGTTCCAAATTGATGTGGTATGGGAAAGATATGATTTTTTTGAAAAATGTGATTTATCATATAAAGGTGGGTTAGGTGAGATAACAAAGAGGGTATATTTGGAATCATTAGCAAATAATGCAATTTCATTAATTGCACCACCATACACTCAAGGAGAAAAGGCGTTACAGGTTGATTTAATCAATTTGAATGAAATTTGGTTACAAGAGGGTAAATATAGAAAAGGTAGATTAAAGATTTATATTAATGGTAAGATATTTTATACCATTGAGGATTTTGAAGAAATTATTCCAAGGGGATTGAATACCGATAAGGAAAAACAAGTTGGTGTTCCATTTAATATTTCATGGGGTGGAGGTACACAAGGATTAAGAGAAAATTTAACATTTACAAATATGTTAGGTACTGGTTACACTCAAGATCCTGAATGTTTTCCAAAGAATGATTTGAGCGGAACAACATTGAGTGGATTAAATACAAACATATTGATTGAACAAAATTTTGCAGGAACATTTGAGGGTGGAATATCTCAATTCAGAATGTATGTTACTCCATTATCGGCACCTGAAGTTAAACATAATTTCAGTTTATTGAAGAATTGGTTTAAGATGTTTAATCCCGATTGTCCTGATTGTTCGACAATTGTTTGTGAACCTGATGATTTTACTTATGAAATTAGTGATACAACAACAACGACAACAATAAATTATACAACAACGACAACAACAAGTATTTTATAATATATGAGTCAATCAATTGTAATAAGTAGTATTAACTATGATGGGGAATTAGCTAGTGTTGTATTTACACCACAAGGAACTGAGAATGTAATAAACTTAGGTACTGTTACATTACCATTTACGTTCCAACCTGGGTTATTAACACCACCACAAGAGGTATATGGGACTTATACAATATTGGTTGTGAGTGGAGATTGTCCAAGTATCTTGACAGTACCAAGACTTACGCCAACTCCGACACCAACAATGACACCAACGAGAACGGTTACTCCTACTCCGACAAGAACTCAGACTCCTACACCAAGTTATGATCCTTGTAAGGTTAGCCAAACTCCAACTCAAACACCTACTAATACACCAACAACTACCCCAACATTGAGCCCAACGTTAACACCTTCATTAAGTTGTCAACCTTAAAATATAAATTTTTAAACAATGCCACATCAAATCAGTATAACAGGAGTTACGGGAACATCACCATATTCAATCACAGTATGTGATGTGACATTAATGTATTGTTATTTAATTACAGGTTCAACAACAATTCCTCCAACATTTATATTTGATGTTCCATCACCATTAGATGTTGCTGAAAGTGTTATTGTTAAGGTTACTGATAATAATGGATGTCAAATATTTTATCCTTATAGTTGTCCTCCAACTCCAACACCCACACCATCATTTACACCTACACCAACTCCAACACCAACAGGAACTTGTAGATGTATTCAGATTACAAATACTGGAGTAACAGTTGGTTCGTTTTATTTTACACAATGTGATGGAACGGTTACGAGTGTGTTACCAATTAATACCGGAACAACATTATATTATTGTGGAACGAGTCCAATTAATGTTTCAGATTGTGACATTTATATTGGTGATAATTGTGTGTCAAATAGTTGTGTTTCAGTAACACCTACCCCAACACCCACAATATCAACAACACCAACAATGACACCAAGTGTAACACCAACAATAAGTGTTACCCCTACAATTTCTGTAACACCATCTATAACACCAACGATTAGTGTAACACCAACAATAACCTCTACTAATACACCAACACCAACGGTAACTCCATCTATAACTCCGACTATGACACCAACACCGTCTCCATTACCACCATTATATGCTTATTTGTTTATTGAACCAATAAGTGCGGCTACTAATATTGGTAACTATATGTTTGGGAATGGTTCAACACAATTTTTTGGGTTTAGTAATACAACTCAACCAAGTTTAACTCCTCTAACATTTGATACTGAGATGAATTTGTATGTTAATTATTCTGGTTGGACAAATGGTGAGTTACCACCAATTTACACTTCTTTAGTACCTCAAGTTAGCGGTGGGGTTGATTCTTTTGGTAATCCTAAAGTAGCCTATAATTTTGAAACATTGGAAATACCTCAAAATACAATAAGTGGTAATGCTTGGTACACATGGGTAATTGCGGTTTCATTAACTAATAACCAAATTCAGACTGATATTGATTTATCATTAGGTAATCCAAATGTATTCACAAATGTGTTAACTGAGACAACAATCAGAACAAATACATTTACATATGTTGGATTAACAATTCCACCTGTAACTTATAGAGTTTATACAACATATCCATCAGGAGATTTCTTAATAGATAATCAAACAACTGATATATATTTTAAAGGAGGGGATGTAACTTAGTATGAGTTTTCAATATAAAAATCCAATTAGTCCAAATCAATTAACAGGACAACAAAGTGTTGATAGAAGTAAAACCTACGGGACAAATTTTAGTACTTTGTCAACTGGAGGATATATGGAAGTATTTTCATTAAACGAATTATATTATACCATACCCCCATCAACATACGGACCAATAGAATATACAGGTAATACGATTCCAATCACATATTCAAAAGGAAGTGGGACAACATTTTCTTATGATACTTTAACTTTACATTCTGATAATATTTCATCAGGTAGAAGAAAGTTAGGTATGTTGGTTTATGTTTATGAACAGAATCAGATATATCAATTTTTGATTGATAATTATGAAACTCTTTGGAATTCAGCCACAGGATCAACAGGTACAACAATAATATCTGAATTTGGTACGACAATGAGGGCGGATTCGATTGAGAACATAACATTTATGAGTGGGTGGACTGCAAATACAATATCAGGTGTGAGCGGAGAAACAAATTCAACCGCAGTATGGAAGATTTATAGTACACCTGTTTCTTTTACTGGTAATACATCCGCAACTTGTATTAATGATTTATATGTTGAGAATTTATATGGTTGTTCCCCAATTAATGTTAATGATTTATTAATCGGTAATTCAGGTATAACAACGACAAGTTTAACGGCAATAACCATATCCGCAACGACATATTTAAACTTACCATTATCACCGGGTGGTTCATTTACTGGTGGGACAGTGAGTGGGACAACTAACTTTACAAATGGGTTGACAGCAACAACTATATCGGCAACTACATACCAAAACTTACCAATAAATTATGGTTCATTCGGATTAACAATAGATGGTGGTGGTTCGGATATTATCGTTGGGAATAAAGGATATGCAATAATACCGTATGCTGGAACAATTACTGGATGGAATGTAATTGGAAATACTAGTGGTAGTTGTGTTATTGATGTATGGAAGACAACATCAGGAAATATTCCAACATCAGGTGATACAATTACTGGAACTGAAAAACCAACATTGTCTTCACAACAAATAAATTCTGACTTAAATTTAACTACTTGGACAACAAGTGTTTCTCAATATGATGTTATTGGATTCAATGTTGATTCAACATCTGGATTAACAAGAGTTAATTTGAGTATATATATAATTAAACAATAATATGGCTAAAAATTTAATTGAGTTTAATGCTTACGATGCCGATGTAGTTCCATATAGTGGTTATAATTCCAATAAAACCGTTCTTGGTCCTCAGATTTATAAATTTACTGGTAGTAGTTCTGTCAATTATTATATTGGTCCTAATGAAACAACATTCAGAGATATAACTCAAGATACAGGTGTTAATAATTGGGGTTCAATTTCAGTTGTACCATATGTTGGAAATAAACAATGGATATTTGTTAACAAGGGGATAGCCACTAATATCGCAAACACAGACATATGTATGTATGAGTTTGATAATGTAACTTTCAATTATACATATATTGGAGCGGTTTCTTGTGCTAATAGTATTGCTACATCTTCAGTAAATCATCAAGGATTTAACGCCAACTTAACATTTTATACTGCAGGTACGGTTCAGGTTAGTGGTACATCAGTTACTGGAACAAGTACTGATTGGATATTAAATAGAATACCAATTGGTGCGAGAATTGGATTTGGTTCAAACAATCCTGCGGACATTACGACTTGGTATAGAATATCAAACTATCCTTTGATGAATTCAACTCCATCATTATTAAACGGAACAGTAACGGCAATCGCGTTTGATACGTCAGGTAATACTTTTATTGGTGGAACATTTACAACCTATAGTGGTGTTTCAGTTGGTCGTATAGCTAAAATATCAAGTGGCGGAACATTAGACACAACATTTAATACTAATATTGGTGCAGGACTAAACTCAACACCTTTGGTGATTAGGGTTGATTCAAGTGGAAATTTATATATAGGAGGTGATTTTACAACATATTCCGGGGTAGCTAATAATCGTATAATAAAACTATTTAATAATGGGTTAAAAGATACTTCATTTGATAATACAACGGGATTTGTTGGTGGAGGAGTTTTGGATATTCAATTTGACTCAATTGGTGAATTATATGTCTGTGGTCTTTTTACAACATACAAAGGGGTTACTGATAATCGTATAATAAAATTAAATACTGATGGTTCAAAAGATACTTCATTTGATAATACAACGGGGTTTAATGCCGGTGCTTACACAATAGCGGTTGCTGAAAATAATAGTATATATGTTGGTGGGGCGTTTGGAACTTGGAAGGGTGTTTCTACACCTAATATTACCAAAATAACAAGTGGAGGTACTAGAGACGCAACATTCGTAAATCAAAATCCTAATGGTCCTATACATAAAATAATATATAAGTCATCAACAAATACAATTATTGTGGGTGGTGGTTTTACAACTTGGAACTCTACTACAAATCAGTATTTAACTGAGGTTTTATCAACAGGTTCTGTGATATTATCATCAAGATCACCAGTTGTAATATATACTATGGTTGTTGATTCATCAAATAATATATATTGTTATGGAAATACTCAAACAATAACTAAACGAAATATAAACACCCTAACAGCAGATATTAATTTCAATCCAAATAGTGTTTTTACTACATATACTTCAACATTTAATGCAATGGGTGTTGATCCAACTGGGATAAGGTTATATATAGGTAGTAGTAATACGACTATGGATAGTGGGTTAGTTTGTGTCAATACTTCAGATGGTGAAAAATCAACTAATTTTATTACAAACGCTCAAGACTTAACAAGCCAAGTTATAACATTAAATACTTCAGCAGGAACATTTCCATCTAACACACCTTATGTAATTGAGGATTTAAAATTCTCTGAGTTACATAATGGTACCGGTACTTGTTTAATACAAGGATTGACTAAAGATGATTTTACATCAACACCTACCTCAATAGTAACACCTGCTCTAAATTATGCCGGATTATCTAAGGGGAAATATGTGATTTATGATGGTGCTTATGCTACATCGAATGGGTACAATAATGTTGTTATATCACCATCAATTAAAGATACAAAAATGTTAAATCCTGAAAACCCTTCAACTCAATATTTGTATACAATGAATACCGCTGGGCGTATTGCTAGATATAATATCAAGAATCCATTAATTACTCAGTTGGGTAGTGGAACACAAGGTATACTAAGATATAGTATTCCATCACAACTAATATTAACTGGTATACCAGCAATAACTCCATCAGGTGCTGCAATAACTGGATTTGCAACAGGAAAATTTGATATAACAACAATGCAAAGTGGCTCAGCCTCAGGAATCACATCTTTATTTACTGACAACACTGGGATAGTTCAAACTCCATTATTAGAATTAACAAATGAAGGAATATCATTATTTACTTATATGCCTGAAGTTCCACCAGGTTCTACAACAACATATGCGGCAGCGGGAAATGTTGGTAGGGTTATCTATGTTCCAGAAATTGACAGATTAGTTGTTTTAAATGTTTCGTCAACAGCTAAAAGTTATATTACAAAATATCAACTAAATTTGATACAACCAAATTTAGTGGGTACTCTTTTTAGTAGAGAAACATATAATGATTTGGCGTATAATAATTCTTACGATACTACTTTCTTATTCAATGGGGGACAATTACAAGGAAATACATCTAATGTTTTAGCTCCAAAATATCCTGATACATTAGGAACGGGTTTCTTGGGTTCTGTATTAGGTGGTACATTACACTTATGTAGACCATTAGCCACGATTCAAAATAATTTATACGCAATACCCATTAGTTGTGAAGCTTTATATGTTGATTTCTCAAACAATGTTTTCATAACACCAAAATACACATTACCAAATGCAATAGCAATTACAGGTTTATTTGTTAATTCATATAAACAATATGGTAGTTATCCATTTGCAATTCCACCAGAACCAATTGTAATTCATTATAGAACATCAGGTATAACAACTAATACAGGAACTTGGACTGAATTTACGGATGTTCAATCATTAAACGATGATATTATTTGTGAGGGGGTTTTAAATTCAATAGACATTCAATTTAGATTTTCATATAAAGTTGCAGGTAATACTTGTTTAACAAACAAAATTTATGGGTTTAGTTTAGCTTATGAAGATGATAGAACGGATTCACATTATAGTCCATCAGTATCAAAATCAAGTTTATCAAGTAGAACATTTGCTTGGAGACAAGAACAATTATGGAATAGTAATATCCCTGATTTGAGAATTAGGTTGTACAATGCGGCTAATAGTAATATTGTATTCTATGATACAGTATCAACATCGGCATCAGGTACTTGGGAGTACTCAACAGATAATGGTGCTACTTGGTTACCTTGGTTATCATCTGCAGATGCTATTGGTAATTATATTCGTTATGTCGCCGACTTTATACCTGTGGGAATAAAATTAAGAGTGGGATTAAATAGAATTTAAGGATGAACACTAATTTTATAGATTATGATTTTAATACTGATATTGTAACTTATCCATCAAATTACAATCCATCAAAATTAAATATGGGACATTTGATGGTGAGAAATACCGATAGTGATGGTTATGTTTATGTATCACCAATCGAACCTAGATTTCTGAGGGGATCTGAATCTCTTTCGTTACCACCATTCAATTGGGCGGTTGCTGCAAATCCATTGGGTAGTGTTGGATTTTTGAAATATAATTCAAATGTTAGTTGGGTTTTTTTTACAAATGGGAATAGTCCAGCATCAAGTATATTAACATTTTTTTTAGCGACATACACAAAAGATTCAAATGAATTTAATATGGTAGGTAGGTTATTGATAACACCCCCAAATTATACTACTGCAAATCACGAAAAATTGGCTATAACACCATCAATGGAATATCATACCGGTGGGACGGTTTCAGTTAATTCAACAGTGGTAACTGGAAGTGGAACAACTTGGCAAACTGATGGTGTATGTTCAGGAAATAGAATTGGTTTTGGTTCAACAAATTCAAGTGGTATTACTCAATGGTATCGAGTTTCGTCTGTATTAAATAATACAAGTTTAATAATTTCTCGTGAGTTTGAAACTGATGGGATAACAAATGGGTTAAGTTTTCCAAATGGGACATTATATGTGATTGAGGATTTTAGATTAATATATGCCAATTATGCGACTGGGGCTGCTGGGGATCGTGGAATTATGTTAGTTAAGGGGTTAAGATATGAAAATTTTACATATGGTGCTTATAATAGTGGTGGCGGTGGTTCTACAATACCTGCAGCCACAACTGTTGATAATTTAAGAGCAACATATAGAATCTTAGATTCAACGGGAACTACCGCAACCTTCGCACCTATTGGTATTATTATGGAAAATAAAACATCGTTAACTCAACAAGATTTATTTACTTTAAGTTATCCTGGTGCAACAACATCTTCTATACAAAAATTTAACATAAGATCTCCTTTGACTTTTTTAATCGCTGGTAGGTCTAACTCGCCATATATATTAACCACAGGAGCTCAAGCCCATAGTGGAACTAACGTTGCCGGTTATAACCCATTTATAAAAGGACCTAATGATAATTACTATATTACGACATTTACAAGAATTGTAAGAATAGTTCCCGTTAATATTATATCAGGTTCAACGACATTTATTTCAGATTCTATGGTTGAGTTACCTCCTGGAACAACAACTACATTCTCACTTAGTTCTAACTTGGTAAGTTCTCACTATTTACCATTATCTCAAAGATTTTATATACCAAACGGAACGGCAACAAGACATTATGTAACACCTTATATTAGTGGTTCAACAACACAATTTGAACGTGTTGTGCTAACTAATGATCAAGTTCAGACAAACACATATACTATATTACAAATTACAATACCAACATCAAATTATGGTTCACAACAAATGCGTTCATATTACCACGATGGGTTATCATATGTTTTAAGAGATGTGAATAATTCAAATGGTAATGTTATGTATACTTTACCAATAGAAGCTGACAAACAATATCATACAATATCAAATGCGTGCATTATAACTCCAGAATTATTTACACCATCTGCAACATCTTATAATACAATTTATATTAACGCAAAAACATATTTCAATGATGATAATAGATTTATTGTTCCAAGAGAAAACTATGACATTTATTATAGAACAACTGGTATAACAACCGATACTGGTTCTTGGGTGTTAATTAATCAAAATGGAAGTATGTCAGGTGTAACTGGAACTAGTATTCAGTTTAAAATTGCTTTTAGTACAATAGGGCATACTTGTGTACCATCATTAATTTATGGAATTAGAATGTCATATAATTCAGATGCTCAACCATTATCAATACCATTTTATGAACCATCTTTAAAATTTACGGACAAAAGTTCTCAGATTTTCTCTTGGAGACAGAATTCTCAATTCAATGAAAATATCCCTAACTTGAATATTAATATTTATGATAGTTCAAACAATTTATTATTAACTGACTCAGTTAGTGGGTCAACTAATGGTATTTGGGAATATTCAAGTAACAATGGAAATAATTGGAATTCTTGGGTGTCTTCAGCAAATACTGTAGGTAATTATATTAGATATAGTGCGTCAACTTTATCAGCCTCAGGATTAATCATTAAACCAATATTATATATATGATAGAAGACATTGTTTATGACTCATTGTTGCTCGTATTTGAAACACCTGAAGAAACACCAGGTGGAACTATATCATCATATAGCTTTGATGGTGATAATTTTGACGCTAGTAGTGGTGGAGAAACCAGTGTTATATTTATTAACTAAAACTATTTATGGAAACAATACATTTGGAAAAGGGTGAGGTATTACACAATGAATATAATTGTGTTGTATGTGAAACTGGAGATTATGAACCATTTGATATGGTTTTGGTTGGTGAATTAAATAACCCAATTTATCCCCCAGATTTCCCACTATATCAATATCCAGCAATATATGTAAAGTATGGTATATATGATATACCGTAAAAACAATTGTTTTATTATATCCTTTTATCCCATATTTTTTATGTTTGAGATAAAAATTAATGTCAACAATTTTTATCCAAATAGCATCATTTAGAGATCCTCAACTAAATCCAACATTGGAGGATATGATTAACAAATCAAAATACCCTCAGAACTTAAGAATTGGGATTTGTAACCAATATAACGTTGAAGATGAATTCAACCTTGACAATTATAGAAATGATGATAGATTCAAAATTATTGATGTTTTGGACGTTGATAGTTTGGGTGTATGTTGGGCAAGAAATCAAGTTCAACAATTATATGATAATGAAGAATATACCCTTCAAATAGATTCTCATATGAGATTTGAACAAGATTGGGATAAAACCTTAATTAATATGATTAAGGACTTACAATCAAAAGGATATCCCAAACCATTACTAACAGGATATGTTTCATCATTTGACCCAGACAATGATCCACAAGGTAGAGTAACCGAACCTTGGAGAATGACATTTGATAGATTCATCCCTGAAGGTGCTGTATTCTTTTTACCTGAAGTAATACCAGGATGGAAAGAATTAACTGAACCAATAAAAGCCAGATTCTATTCGGCTCATTTCTGTTTTACATTAGGACAATTCAGTAAAGAAGTTCAACACGACCCCAATTATTATTTTCACGGAGAAGAGATAAGTGTGGGGGTTAGAGCATATACTCACGGATATGATTTATTTCATCCACATAGAGTTATTATTTGGCACGAGTACACTAGAAAAGGAAGAACTAAACAGTGGGATGTTGATTTAACTTGGTATAAGAAAAATGAATCATCTCATCTAAGAAATAGAAAGTTGTTTGGTATGGATGGCGAAGTATTTAATCCAAATGATTTTGGGATTTATGGATTTGGTACTGAAAGAACATTGGAAGATTATGAGAAATATGCTGGAATTAAATTCAATATAAGAGGAGTACAACAATATACCTTAGATAAGAAATATCCCCCTAATCCAAGTTATGATAATGATGAAGATTACGTCAAAAGTTTTTCAAGTATATTCAAACATTGTATTGATATTCATTTTAGTCAAGTACAAGAAAAGGATTATGATTTTTGGGTGGTAGCTTTCCACAATAAAAAAGATGAAACATTATTCAGACAAGACGCTGATGAGAATGAAGTTAATAGAATGTTAAATGATGAGGGGTATTGTAAGGTATGGAGAGAATTCCAAACCGTTGAGAAACCATCATATTGGGTTGTTTGGCCTCATTCAAAATCAAAGGGGTGGTGTGATAGAATAACTGGAAATTTATAATGTTCACGGAACGTGAACAAACAAAAATAATGAACAAGATGTTAAGTATATTGGGATATAAATTAGCGGATATTGGATATTTTATTAATCTTAAAGAAAGTAAAGAAAGACTTAATCATGTTAATAACTTGATTAAAAAATATAACATTCAGAACTTGAATAGATTTGAGGCGTTAAATGATGAACTGAAAGTTTATTCATGTACCAAGAGTCATTTGAAAATATTTGAGGAATCTTTAAAACAAGATATTGAGATTTTATTTGTTTGTGAAGATGATTTTGATATTGAGGATATCTGTTATTACCCTGGCAAAAATATAACGTTTAAAGAAACTTTAGAAAAAGTTTATAGTGATTTACAAACTATAGAATGGGATGTTGTCATGTTTGGATGTAACCCAAAAGAAGAATTAGTTGAGGTAACAAAAAATTTGGTTAAAGTTACTAAAAGTTCTGGTTCATGGTGTTACATTATAAAAAAAAGAGCATATGAATTTATTTTAAATAATTCAAATTATAAAAGAGATTATATTGCTATAGATGATTTTTTACCATTATTAAATCAAAAAGGATTTATAACTCTCACAACTATACCCATGATAGTTAATCATGGTGTTGGATTTATATCCACTATGCAACCTGGTGAACCTGTAAACTATAATATTTGGATTAGGGGTAATTATGATAATTTTTATTTTGATTTAAAAAAGTAATATGGGTAAAATAACATTAGTAACAGGATTATGGAATATAGGTAGGGACAACTTAAAAGAAGGGTGGTCAAGATCCTACCAGTATTATTTGGATAAATTCTCTCAACTATTAGATGTTGAGGAAAATTTAATCATATTTGGAGATCAAGAATTATTAGATTTTGTATTCAAAAAAAGAAAAAGAGAAAACACCCAGTTCATATTAAGACATATTAATTGGTTCAAAGAAAATGAATTTTATCCAAAGATTCAAAAGATAAGACAAGACCCCAATTGGTTTAATCAAGTCGGTTGGTTATCAGATTCAACTCAAGCAATACTTGAATTCTATAATCCACTTGTTATGTCCAAAGTATTTTTATTACACGATGCAAAAATATTGGACAAATTCAACTCAGAATATATGTTTTGGATTGATGCTGGTTTAACAAATACCATTCATCCAGGTTATTTTACCCACGATAAAGTATTAGACAAATTACCAAAATATCTTGGTGATTTTAATTTTGTTTGTTTCCCTTATGAAGCGTCAACAGAAATTCACGGATTTGACTATAATGAAATGAATAGAATAACCAACTCAAAAATTAATAAGGTTGCAAGAGGTGGTTTCTTTGGTGGAAAGAAAGAAACAATTGGTGAGATTAATTCAATCTATTATCATCTTCTTAACGATACATTATCCAAAGGATATATGGGGACTGAGGAAAGTATTTTCACCCTTATGACTTATCTGTATCCAAATATGATAACTTATTTTGATATTGAGGGAAATGGGTTAATGGGTAAGTTTTTTGAGGATTTAAAGAATGATAAGTTAATACCCAAAAAAGAAACAAAAGAATTACCTAAAATAACAAACCATTCAATTGATAAGGTTGGATTGTATGTAATGTCATTTAATTCTCCAAATCAATTTGAAACATTGATTAATTCAATGATGGAATATGATAGTGATTTCATAACCAAACCAAAGAAATTCTTATTGGATAATTCAACAGATTTAACAACAACCCCAAGATATATTGAGTTATGTGAGCAATATGGATTTGAACATATTAAGAAAGATAATATTGGAATAATGGGTGGGAGGATATTCGTTGCCGAACATTTTAATGAAACTGATTTAGATTTTTATTATTTCTTTGAGGATGATATGGGGTTCTATCCCAAGAATGAAACTTGTAAAAATGGTTTTAATAGATATGTTAAAGGTTTGTATAGAAAAAGTTTGGAGATTATTCAAAAAGAAAACTTTGATTTTTTAAAATTAAACTATACTGAATTCTTTGGTGACAATGGAACACAATGGTCATGGTACAACGTAAGTCAGGATTTCAGACAAAAACATTGGCCGAACAAAACAAAGTTACCAGAATTTGGTTATGATATAGACGCCCCAAGAACTGAGTTTAAATATATAAAATCACATAAAGGAATTCCTTATGTTGGGGGTGAGATTTATTTATGTAATTGGCCTATTGTATTGAGTAAGGAGGGTAATTACAAATGTTACTTGGAGACAAGATGGGGAAGACCTTTTGAACAAACTTTGATGAGTTATTGTTATCAAGAGACAATTAAGGGTAATATTAAACCAGGTTTATTATTAATCACCCCAACTGAACATAATAGGTTCGAACATTATATTTCCGCATTAAGAAAAGAAAATTAAAATCCATTATTCGTTGTATTTATATAGAAAAATCCGATGGAGTTTAATATCAAGAAAAATGCGACACTTCCGCTTTTAAAATTACAAGTAGTGAAGAACGGAAGATTGGACTACAATAACTTTATGTCATTGATAGAACAATCTGCTTTATTTTTTTCAATGATTGATATTGAAACTGGTGTACCAAAAATATCCTCAAGACCAGCAGGATTTGTTGAGAAGACAAATGTTGATCCAAATGCCGAAACGGAATATTATTTATATTATCAATTTCAAAACAGAGATACAAACAGAGTTGGTAGATATGAAGGACAATTTATGTTGAGGAGTAGCGATGGAGTACTAATCCTCCCGATTAGAGAAAAATTATTTATAACTGTTCAGGATTCATTCATTGCCGATGATTTAGAATATGATAGTTGTTATACCTCAGAATTTCCTTGTTGTATTAATGGCCCTTACACCACAACAACCACTACTGAATGTTGTCCATGTACAACTACTACAACGACAATTCCATAATAAAAGATTGTTAATCTATTATTTTTTTGGTAAAAGTAAATACTTATAAGTAAATAAACACAAAATAAAAAAACTTAATATGCCATTAAAAGTAGATAGATTAGTCGCAAATATAGTTGATGCAATACAAATCCAAAAAAATGGACTCCCATTATCTTGTATTCCAATAACAAATAACGAATTAAATAATTTAATTAGTATAAACGATTTAACTTGTGGTTCTTATTATTCAATTACCGATTATCAAACTTGTTATGATAGACCAGATTATGACAAATACAAAAACCCAATTGCGGTATCTAGTTCTTCATATGTAACAGGTGTAACTGAACCAATCATTGTTTTAGCAACATCAAGTAATACTTTAGCGGTTGACGCTTACCAACCAAGTTATCCGAATGATAAGATTAAGTATGATGTAACATATACTATAACTGAATCAGGTAATCCTGCATTTGGTAGAATTACTGAAAGAATTGATGAATTTGGAAATCGTACAGATTATGATCATAGAAATATCACTTTCAAAAGATACCTATTAAGAACTTATGATAGATTAAGTCCTCTTCAAGGAACTGTTGAATTACAAGGAGATGGTACAGTAGTTGGTACATTAACAAATTTTACTTCACTTAGTTCAGGACAAATTATAGCTATCAGAAATAGCAATGAAACATTTTATGAAATTGTTAGTATTTCAGACGATACCTCAATGATTGTAACAGGAGAAACAGTTACAGCAACAGGTGGTGGGTTTCAATTTTTCAATGCAAATTCCCATAGTTATGATAGTTATTATCCAAATAATATTGATGGTCAAAGTGATTTTAATCTTTATAATACATTTGAAGCAATAACTATTGATGGTTGTATTAACACTTACATTGGAGATCATTCAAAATATTATTTAAATGAAGGTATTGGAGATTTCTTATTGGCAAATAATGTTCTCAAAGATGGTCGTTATGAAAATAATACCATCGGTGATAGTTCTTATAATAACACCTTTAATGATGACTGTACAGCTAATCAAATAGGTTATGGGTTTAGAAATAATATTACAGATGATGACTTTGATGAAAACGTAATTGGGACTTTTTTTGAAAATAACATCATTACATCAAATTTTTATGACAATCATATTGGTAATGATTTTAACGATAATATTATTATTTGTAGTAGTTTTTGGAGAAATCAGGTTGGAAATGATTTTAGAAGTAATTGGTTAGATGGTAATTGGGGTTTTGATTTCCAAAATAATCAAATTGGAAACCAATTTAATAATAACGAAATTTATAAAGAATTTATAAAAAATGTTATTCTAAATGGTTATAATCAAAATAATACTTGGGACGCCGTAGAAGGCAATAAAATAGGTAACGGATTCAATGAAAATCAAATCTATGCACCTTTTAGAGATAATATAATAAACGAATATTTTGAGAATAATACAATTGGTGATTCGTTAAATATTGGTTCAGGTAGTTTTTATGATAATAATATAGGTAACAACTTTGTTAATAATACTATTACAGGGTCTTGTTTTGACAACATAATTGGGGATAGCTTTGTTTCAAACATAATAGGTAACGATTTTAGATACAATCAAATATTATACCCAGTGTCTGGATCTAATTTTTTAACTGCAACACATGTATATGCTGATTATAATTGTAAAATTATAAAATCGGATGACTCTAATTTATACTTGGAATATTTGGCGGTAACAACACCTACATATGTTTCAATAACCGCTTAAATAGTTTATTTAATATTAAGAGTTGGTGGTATTAATTTATCACCAACTTTTTTTTGACTTAACCCCATCGTCATACTATATTTATAAGGATAAGGTAAATGTCATTTCATATGACAGCTAATATACTAAAACTTAAAAATATAAAAATGATAACACCAGAAGAAATCGAAAGTTTCCTCCACGGAAACGACCCAGAAGAACACATAGTCGCAATAGAATATGATTGGGCTTCAGAAAACATCTTTAAGATTAAAGAAATCCCCGGTAAAGGAAAAGAAATTAGAAAGGATACATTCACCCCATTCGCTTGGGTTGGTGATTTACACGGACTTAATTTCTACAAATCGTCCAAAGCATCACAAAAAGAAGCAATGACCAAACACGGAATCCTAATTGAGAAATTGGATACTGGTGGTAATGAAAGACTTGAGAAAGGTCTTAAGTTTATGGTTAAATCTTTAAAGGGTTATAGGAATTTAATTCAATTCTTTAAAGAAGGTGGAATTGATCCATATGGTGAAAAGACCAAAGACTACTTCTTAATTCCCCCACCTGTTGAACAATATCTAATCCAAAAGGAAAAGAGATTGTTTAAGGGTTATGAGGAATATAATGACATTACAAGATTAGGATTCGACTTAGAAACTACCTCTTTAGAACCAAAAGATGGTAGAATCTTTATGATTGGAATTAAAACAAATAAAGGATTACAGAAAGTAATTGAATGTGCAACTGAAGACCAAGAACGAGCAGGTCTTGTTGAGTTCTTCAGAACAATTGATGAAGTTAAACCATCAATCATTGGTGGGTATAATTCATTTAACTTTGACTGGTATTGGATTATGGAAAGATGTAAGGCGTTACATTTGGATATTAAAAAGATATGTAGAACTCTACATCCTGAATACAATATCAAACAAACAAAAGGTATGTTAAAACTAGCCAATGAGATGGAAGAATATAATCAAATTGGTATGTGGGGATATAATGTTATTGATATTCTACACTCAGTTAGACGAGCTCAAGCAATCAATTCGAGCATTAAATCTGCCGGTCTTAAATACATTACCCAATATATTAATGCTGAAGCTCCTGATCGTGTTTATATTGACCACAACAAAATTGGTTCAATGTATGCAAATAAAGAAGAATATTGGTTGAATGTCCAAAATGGAAAATATAAGAAAGCTGATAACCCCCAATTCAATAACTTAGATAAAAAATATCCTAGTGTTTATATTAAAACAACTGGGGACAATATTGTTGAGAGATATTTGGATGATGACTTGGAGGAAACCTTGAAGGTGGATGAGGAATTCAATCAAGGTACATTTATGTTGGCATCAATGATTCCTACAACATATGAAAGAGTTTCCACCATGGGGACAGCAACTTTGTGGAAGATGCTAATGATGGCTTGGTCTTATAAGTATAAATTAGCGATACCCCAAAAAGAACAAAAGAAAGATTTCGTTGGTGGATTATCAAGATTGTTGAGAGTGGGTTATTCCAAGGATGTGCTGAAACTTGACTATTCATCTCTATATCCATCCATTCAATTGGTTCACGATGTATTCCCTGATTGTGATATTATGGGGGCGATGAAAGGTATGTTATCTTATTTTAGAAACTCTCGTATCAAGTATAAAAACTTAGCCGCTGAGTGGTATGATAAAGATAAAAAGAAATCATTATCCTACGATAGAAAACAATTACCAATTAAGATATTCATTAACTCGATGTTCGGTGCGTTATCAGCACCACAAGTGTTTGCGTGGGGTGATATGTATATGGGTGAACAGATTACTTGTACGGGGAGACAATATCTTAGACAGATGTTAAAGTTCTTTATGAAGAGGGGTTACACCGCGTTGGTATGTGACACGGATGGTATGAACTTCTCATTACCTGAAGGTGGTGTAGATGATAGGGTTTATATTGGTAAAGGTCTTAATTGGAAAGTTAAGAAAGGAAAAGAATACAAAGGTTATGACGCTGATGTTGCCGAGTTTAACGATACCTTTATGAAGGGTGAAATGGCATTAGATTGTGATGGAACTTGGAAATCTTGTATTAATCTTGCTCGTAAGAACTACGCCACAATGGAACATAATGGTAAAATCAAATTGACTGGTAATTCAATCAAATCAAAGAAACTTCCATTATACATTGAGGAATATTTGGATAAAGCAATTAGATTGTTATTGGAAGGTGAGGGACAAAAGTTTGTGGAGTGGTATTATGAATATCTTACCAAGATATATAATAAAGAAATTCCCCTACTTAAAATTGCTCAAAGAGCTAAGGTTAAGTTAAGTATTAAGGATTATATTGAACGTTCCAAACAAACAACCAAATCAGGTGGAGCGATGTCTAGAATGGCTCATATGGAATTGGCAATGAAACATAATCTAAAGGTGAACCTTGGTGAGGTAATCTATTATGTAAATAATGGGGTTAAGGCAAGTCATGGAGATGTACAAAAAATTAATAAACCAAAGAAAGGTTGGTCTCAACAAGATTTAGATAATTTTATGGAGGGTTATGGAAAAATACCACCAGAATCTGTTGATTCTTACGTACAACTAAATTGTTATATGTTAGACCCAAATGATGTTGAAAACAATCCTGATATGTTGGGTGATTATAATGTTGCAAGGGCAATAACAACATTTAACAATCGTATTGAACCTTTGCTAGTCGTATTCAAACAAGATGTTAGAGATACGTTAATTGTTGATAATCCTGAGAAAAGACAATTTTATACACAACAACAATGTGAATTGATTAATGGAGTTCCATTTGAGGAAAAAGACCAAGACAGAATCAAAGAGGATTTGTTGGATTTAGAACCAAAGGAAATTGACTATTGGAACAAGAGAGGAATTGACCCCAACTATATTTACGATTTGGCGGAAGAAGGATGGGAACAATATATTGATTAAAAAAAGAACCCCACTCAAAAGGTGGGGTTAATTATTTAATCTAGTTTCATACCATCGGAGGATATTATATACCAACTACCATCAACATTTTCCAATTCTATACAAGCTCCATTTTCAATTTCAACTTCCGTATATAAATCATCAATTAATGAATCCTCGGTTTTTATAACAACCTTGGTTAATACTTTTATTTTAATTGATTCTGTGGTATTTCTATTTAAAATCAATTCACAAGATTCAACATTTTTAATGACAATTAGATATTCTCCATTTGTATTATAATAGGGAACATCAACTATCTTTTTTATTTTGATAGGAGAAGTGATATTATTTACGTATCTAACACTTTTACTTATTTCACCAATTTTCTTTTTAATTATTTCACTCATTATATTACATATATTTGTCTTGGCATTGCTTGGAATTTTTTAACCTTATTCAGATTTTCAGCAATCAGTCCTTCTCTTTCCATAACCTTTTCAGGTCTCAATCTTGTTAATTTTCCTTCAGCACCTGTTAATTCTTCAATTAATTTTGATTTTTCATCTTTACCTTCAGTCGCCAAACTCTGATAATCCATTGTAAGTTCACTATCAGGTGTTTTAATGTTACCACTGAACTTACCTCTAACCTTGGATAAAGTTTCCTTGGCGGTTGCAAAGAACCATCTACGAACCCATATCTGAGCAGGGTTATTTAAATCAGTCCAACCGATTTTATTCAATGGGACATCAGAAGGTAATTTAATTATATCAGGATTTTTCTTTAAACAATCATCTCTATCTGGACCGTCAACTTCGTAATACCAATACCATACTTTTCCATTCATTAACGTTGCATTACCAAAGTCGAATTTACCTCCAGGAGTTTGCATTAAATGAACCGCCTTTTTTCCTTCAGGTAAAGCTGTAACACGATAAGTTAAATCACCAGCAATAATTCTTCTTTGTATGTTAATTTCTTGCATCCTTAATAACATATCAAATGCTGGCATCATAAAATATGAACCACCATAACCCATCTGAGTATAACCAGCTGGACCACCCAAACCAATACCACCCAATCCACCAAATGTCCATGGATCAAATAATAGATTATTCAAACTTGATGGAGTATACCATAATAATTCATTTAATTCTCTACCCGCAGGTATCTCATATATTTGTTGTTTTGGTACTAATTGTATATAATCTTTTTTTAGTACATTATCACCACCAGCTTGTAATCCAACAATTTTAGAATAAGCATATGAATATCGTTCTTCAAAATCAAAATTTTTGGTGATGAAGGCTTTAGATAAAGATTCTGTATCCAAGTTCAAACCATATAATGATGACCATTGAGATTCAATTAACCAATCTTGGATATATTGAGAATAATCTTCAATTGATAAGGCTAATAATGAATCTAACATTTCATCTTCCAATTCAATACTTCTAAGAGGAGCACCTAGTAGGTGTCTTAATCTAGTGTATAGTTGGGTTCTTTCTGGTTCTGTGATTATTGACATTTTTGGTTTTATTAATAAATATTATGGACACTTTATTTCGTCCTTGTATTTTCTAAAAAATGAATCAGATACTTGTCTTGAATTCTTAACTAAAATATCAGAACCTTTTGTGTATGTATATGTATTGATTTGGTTACTTTCGTCAGGTTTAATTCTGAATCGTATACTCAATCTTAATTCATCACATCCCCTCTGTCCTTTATTTGACCAATAAAAATGTAAATTTTCAATAGGAACAATAAGATAGTTATCAAATATGATTCCATTGATTTGACTTTTTATTTTTTCTAAATATCCATCACCATTTTCTTTTACATAATTATAAATTTCTGTGATTACTTTATTATATTCACCTAAATAATCTTTTTTCACATTCTTTAAACTACTTTGTTTGAATATTGAAAAGAACTCTGAAAGATAACTATCAACCTCCACGTCCATTTTTTTAACTTCAAAATGGGTATTATCACCAAATATAATTTCTTTATTATTATTTTCATCAATAATATACAGTGGTTTCTTTGTTATCAAATCGGCTTTGATTGGAGGGACATCACTTATTAATGCGGAATTAATACACTCTTTCATTTTATTAACATACACATTAAAATCTTTTTCACCACTTTTAAAATGTTTTAATAGTTCAAATAATGTATAAAATTCTTCAGCATCACACGATAATGGTAAACTTAATTTGGTTTGTTTAATATCAAATTCATCACCTTCAAATGATTGTTCATATTTAGCATATTCTAATTCTCTAACCGCACTTAATATATCATTTAAATCATCCTTGGATATATCATCAATAATTAATCCCGATAATCTTTTTTTGACTTCTTCTTTTTTGAATGTGTCACTTTCTATGAAATCTGCTAATATTTTCAAAAATGATATTGTTCTACCATAATTTTCATCGGATAGTGAAATATCAATTACTTTTTGAAAGGATAATGTTCTATTAAAATTATAGAATTTACTTATTACTTTGATGGAATCATTTAAACTTTTCTTAAGTTTTTTATCTTCAAGTGTTCTTCTCAATTTTAATAACTTACAAAAAGGATCGGATAATCCTTTCCTTTGAGTTTTTTTAAGACAAAGTGAATTTAAATAATCAATTTCTATTTCATCTTCAGGAAATAAAGATTGTTGTTGTTCCAAAAACAACATAAAATCTTTAACTTTAAATTTAACTTCCTCCAATATATTTTCCTTTTTATCTTTAAGTTGATATAACTCATGAACAAATTTCCAATTCACAACACTCCAAAAGTTTTTAATATATTCATCCCTTTTATTTTGGTATTTCAAATAATAAGCATGTTCCCATAAGTCCAAACCTAATATTGGAAATCCTCCACCTTCAACAACATTCATCAATGGATTATCTTGATTTGGTGTTGACATAATTTTTAACCTACCATTTTTTGTTAAAACCAACCAACACCATCCAGATCCGAATCTATCTTTAGATTCTTCATTGAATTTATTTTTGAATTCATTTATTGAACCAAAATCTTTTATAATTCTTGATTTTAGTTCTGATGGAATATCTTGTTTATTAGGTGATAACATTTTCCAAAACAAAGCATGATTAAAGGCTCCCCCACCATTGTTTCGGATTGTTTTTGGAAATTTACTAATTGATTTAATAATATCTTCCAATTCTAAATCACCATAATTTTTTTTGGATAACGCGTCGTTTAGTTTCTTAACATATGTTTTATAATGTCCATTATAATGAACATCCATGGTTTTACCATCAATAAATCTTTTAAGGGAAGATTTAGCATAAGGTAATTTATCAATCCCAATCTTTTTCATTTCCAATAATAGAAACTCACCCGCATTGATTTTTTCTGTTAATAAATTGATTTTGTTTTCAAGTATCATCATAAGATATAAATATCCTATAAATATCAATGTGATACGTTAATCTTATTCATTATCTGTTCTATAAATTCAGCCTTATCTATATTGTCACCCATAACAGTATCAATGATATTCTTTTTATTAATTAACATATCATATATAACACCCTCAATAGTATTATCAAAGATTGGGTAATAAACTGAAACACAATTTTTCTGTCCATATCTATAAGCTCTATCTTCGGCTTGTTGGTGATGGGCAGGAACAAATGATAAGTCATTGAATATAACGGCTTCCCCAGCGGTTAATGTAATACCAACACCCGCAGCTTGTATATTACCAACGAATACAGATATCTTTTCATTCTCTTGAAATTGATCAACAGCGTATTGTCTTTGAGCCTTTGAACAAGTCCCATCCAAATAAACCGATTTCTTCCCAAAGTGGGAATGAATTTGTTGGAGGGTATCAGTAAAGTTTGTAAAGACAATAACCTTCTTTCCCTGTTCCAATATATTTTCAATCAATTCAATTGTATTCGGTACTTTGCCTTCGGCAATTGATTGTCTAACCTTCATTAACTTATTAAACTGAACGGTTAATGATTTTGATTCGTCAGGGTTTTTATTATACCACTCATAATATTCCCCCATTAATTCTTCATATTTCTTTGATTTTAATCTCAAATAGATTGGGGTTATAATCTTCTCAGGTAAATCCAAGACATCTTCTTTTAATCTTCTTAACACTTGTCTTGATGTCCTATCTCTCAACTCTTCCAAGTTAGACGCACCATTAACATTCCACACCTTTCTATTTCCAGCCTTGAATTGATAACCTTGACAATACCGAATAACATAAGCCATCCAATTTTGAGC
>Ga0315901_10001109_pt1 | contig 38781 bp, 34 predicted proteins | sample LakEriMetagenome_10_FD_203761 | JGI IMG/M metagenome (GOLD analysis project Ga0315901, IMG submission 203761) | Freshwater fungal communities from buoy surface, Lake Erie, Ohio, United States - Buoy 2 MA116 | ecosystem: Environmental > Aquatic > Freshwater > Lake | place: USA: Lake Erie, Ohio...
CGGCGGTGTTCGGATACTGGAAGCGCGGGTCGGTCTTCACGAAGGTGAAGAAGTCCTGCAGCGAGCCCGCGAAGCCGACCTCGGCCTTGATCGCCTCCATCTCGGCCTGGATGCGCGCCACCTCGGCAAGGCCGATCTCGTGGATCTGGTCGGCGGTCAGGTCGGTGGTGGTCGAGAACCGCAGGCGGGCGTTGTAGTAGGCCTCGCCGTCCGGAAGACGCCAGACGCCGGCGTCGGAATCGGCCCGCCGGCCGACGGCCTCCAGCGCCGTCAGCACCTGCTCATAGCCGCGCCGGAAGGGCCCGGTCAGGGCCTCGCGCCCGGCCGCGACCAGCCGCGCCTTCTCGGCCTCGGGGGCGTCCAGCGCCGCCACCTTGCGCTGGAAGTCGGCCCACACCGGATTGTCCGGCCCGTCGTCAAAGGGAGCGCCGGTGATCACCGCCCGGGTCGCCGCCAGCGCCGGGGCGAAGACGAAGCGCGGCGAGATCACCCCGGCATCGGCGCGGGCGTTCAGGGTGTCGACCACCTGGCCCATGTAGCGCTCGGCCGCGGTCAGGCGGGCCACATAGGCCTCGGCGTCGCTGACCGACGCGACCCGGTGGTTGTTGATCAGGAACACCGGCAGGCCGGTGGTCGGATTGCCGTTGGCGGTGAACTGGAATCCGCGGTCGCGCCATTGCGCGGCGGCGCGGGCCTGCGCCACTCCGTATTCGAACAGCCGGTACGACAGCTGCGCCTGCGGGCTCAGCCGGTCCGGGCTGAAGCGCGCCTGCATCTCGGCCAGCTGGGCCTCCTGCAGCGCCAGGGCCCGCGCGGCCGCGGCGTCGGACACGTCATCGAGCTTGTCGTAGTCGATCTTCAGGCCCAGCGAGGTCATCTGCTGCGGGCTGAGCGCGATGCGCGCCTGGAAGGCCTGCTCGAAGAAGGCGTTGAGCTCGGCGTCCTGCACCGCCGCGGCCTCGGCGGCGGGCGGCTGCTGGGCCAGGACCGGCGCGGCCGGCAGGGCCGCCGCCAGCGCCAGTACGGAGACGACGGCAAGAGACTGGATACGCATGGACACTTCCCCCGTGCGGCCGTTGGCCGACCGTTCGGCCGCACCTTCGCGCCGGGGGGCGGGCGTGGCAAGCATCTGCCTCCCCTCAATCCGTCACCCCCGGGCTTGTCCCGGGGGCCCATCGGTCCGCCAGGCGCGATCGCCGATGTTGCTGGCGGGACGTGAAAGCCGCGCACGGCTGCGCGTGAACCCGCCATGGGCCCCCGGGGACAAGCCCTGCAACAACGAGGAGAGACCCTGACCGGCAAGGCCGGGCGCCGTCGCCTCAAGCGGACATGCCGAAGTTCTGTTCGGGGTGGGAAGCGGCCTCTTCTCCGAAGGGTAGTCAGTGGCGATTGCCCTGATCACTGGCGGGTCGGCGAAGGACCGCGCCGCCCAGAAGGCCAACGGCGAAGGGGACTGCGTGGCCGATCTTCACCCAGCCATGATCGCTAACGAAGACGTCGAGGCTGACTGCGACCAAGACGCCCACGAGCGCGGCCCACCATCCCACCGATCGTCGGGAAACGGTCAGAAGCGCCAGTCCGGCGAGCGCAAGATAGGCTTGGGACGCGCCCGAGATGTAGGCATCGGGCATTACCAGCGCACCGGCCAGTTGACCCGCAGCACCACCGATCACGCCCGCTCCGATCATGACGGTCGCGCCAAACCGGCCCGAGAGCGATTGGCCGACCAGGCCTATGATTAGGGCGTTGAACAGCATGTGCAGAAACTTCACATGCAGCCATTGAGACGCGATCAGGCGCCATGTCTCGTTGATGGTGAGGTCGCTGCCCTTGAAGGCCCCGAACCGCACCAAATCGAGGGAGTGTTGTTGCGTCGGGATCGGCTGTCCGAGGGCGTGGGCCACACCTAGCCAGACTAGAACGATGGAAAGGGACCAAAGCCAGCTCCAAGGCAAACGGGCGAAGACGTCGGGCATGGAACCTCAGGCCTAAAGCTTGACTGTCCGTGTTGGAGGCGCGCGGGTCAACCGTCGCCAGGCCGTGGGATGAGATGCAAGTGGCCCCGTTGTTCCAATGTCCGCTAAGGGTCGTGAGGAGGCTTAGGCATCGCGCCTGCAAGCGGACCCTCAGATCGCACCGCCGGAATTTGTCGGTCTCGGGGGACACCCGCCCGGGGGTGACGGATGTTATGAGTTACCCCTACCCGCCCCGCAGCCCCGTCAGGGTCCGGCCCGGGGCGATGTCCTCGGCGTCGGCGATCAGATGCACCAGCGCCGGCGTGCCCGCCTTCGCCGCCGCCCGGGCTGCTTCCAGCGCCGCGGGGAAGTCCGCGGTGGTCTCGCAGCGCACCCCGAAGGCGCCGAAGGCCTCGGCGTAGGTCACGAAGTCCGGGTTCTTCAGATCGGTGGCGATGACCCGCGGTGCGCCCGGATAGTGGGTCTCCTGGTGCATGCGGATGGTTCCGTAGGTGCCGTTGTCGACGACGATGACCACCACCGGCAGGGCGTGCTGGACCGCCGTGGCCAACTCCTGCGCCGTCATCAGGAAGTCGCCGTCGCCGGCGACGCAGACCACCTCGCGATCGGGATAGACCGCCTTCGCCCCGATCGCCGCGGGGAAGCCATAGCCCATGGCGCCCGAGGTGGGGGCCAGCTGGGTGCGGCAGGCCCTGTGCCGATAGAAGCGGTGCAGCCAGGCGGCGAAGTTGCCGGCCCCGTTGGTGATCACCGCATCGGCCGGCAGGGCCGTGTTCAGATGCGCTATGCACTCCGCCAGATTGACCCGCCCGGTCACCGGCACCGGCGTCGAGAAGGTCAGGTACTCGGCGTGGGCGGCGGTGCCCTCGTCCCAGGTCCGGCCGGGCTGCAGCGTCGTCAGGGCCTCGGCGGCCAGGCTGTTGTCGGCCACGGCGGCCAGGGCCGTCGGCCAGACCCGGCCCAGCTCCTCCGGCCCCGGATGCAGGTGCACCAGCACCTGCGCCGTGTGGGCGCGGTCGAACAGGGTGTAGCCCTGGGTCGGGTTCTCTCCGAGGCGCGCCCCGACGGCGATGACCAGATCGGCGGCCCGGGCGCGGGCGATCAGCTTCGGATTGCAGCCCAGCCCGAGATCGCCGGCATAGTTCGGCCGGTCGTTGGCGATAAGGTCCTTGCGCCGGAACGAGCCGGACACGGGGATGCCCAGCCGCTCGGCCCAGTCAGCCAGGGCGTGGGCCGCCTCGACCGTCCAGCCCGAGCCGCCGACCACCAGCAGCGGCCGCTCGGCCCGGGCCAGCCGGACGCCGATCCCGGCCAGCACCGCCGGGTCGAGGCCCGCGCGCGCCGGTGTGACCGGCCGGGCCGGGGGCGGACCGCCGTCTTCCTCCAGCAGGTCCTCGGGCAGGGCGATGACCACCGGCCCGCGCCGGCCCTGCAGCGCCGTGGCGATGCCGCGCTCGACGATCTCGACGGTCCGCGCCGGGCTCTCCAGCTCGGTCGCCCACTTGGCCAGGCCGCCGAACACCTCGCGGTAGTCGACCTCCTGGAAGGCCCCGCGGCCGCGGTCCTTCAGGGCGATCTGGCCGACGAACAGCAGCATCGGCGTGGAGTCCTGGTGCGCCGTGTGCACGCCGATCGCCGCGTGGGTCGCCCCGGGCCCGCGGGTGACCATGCACACCCCCGGCTTGCCGGTCAGCTTGCCATAGGCCTCGGCCATGTTGGCGGCCCCGGCCTCGTGCCGGCAGGTGATCACCTGGATGCAGTCGCGCACATCGGCGAGGGCGTCCAGCACGGCGAGATAGCTCTCGCCCGGGACGCAGAAGACCCGGTCGACGCCATTGACGATCAGGGTCTCGACAAGGCGGCGGGCGGCGGTGTTGGGGGCCTGGGGGGCGGGGCGCGTCATGGGCGGGAGATAGCAGAGGCGGCGGCGTTGTGGCCATGCCGGGGGACGCCGGAAGCCCTCCCCCTCGAGGGGGAGGGTTTGGGTGGGGGTGAAGTCCGCAACGTGTCGGGATGGACGCAGGCGGCGGGACCGCCTCAGCAGCCCTGCCGTCAGCGGCCTGCCCCCACCCCCATCCCCGACCCTTCCCCCCTCGAGGGGGAAGGGGGACGCAAACCGTTTCCGCTCCCACCCCCGTCATCCTCGGGTCAGGCCCGAGGATGACGGCGAACGCGGCGCGCGCAGCGCACTCTTCTCGTACGTCGGCTGGAGATGGAGCTTCCGGCGCAGCTCGCGCGACACCGCCGTGTCCTCTGTGCCCTTCTCTGTGTTCGTTGTGATGAACCCGCGACGGGTGAGAAGGCCGCAAGGCGTCGGCGCTGACACCCCTCATCCGTCATGCTCCGCATGACACCTTCTCCCACAAGGGGAGAAGGAAGGCAGACGCTCAGTACCGCACCCCGGTCAGGTACAGCCCGTCGGACGGGGCGACCGGGCCGCAGGCCTGGCGGTCGCGGGCGGCGAGGGCGGCGGCGAGGTCGTCGGGGCTCCAGCGGCCCAGTCCGACCTGAACCAGGCTGCCGGTCATGGAGCGCACCTGCCGATGCAGGAAGCTGCGCGCCTCGAACACCAGAAGCACCTCGTCCCCGGCGCGCGCGACCGTGGCCGCGTCCAGCGTCTTGACCGGCGAGGCGGCCTGGCAGGCGACGTGGCGGAAGGTGGTGAAGTCATGCTCGCCCACCAGCGCCTGCGCCGCCGCGGCCATGGCCGCCACGTCCAGCTCGCCCTTCACATGCCAGACCCGGCCCCGGTCCAGCGCCGGCCGGGCCGGGCGGTTCAGCACCCGGTACAGATAGGCCCGGCCGATGGCCGAGAAGCGGGCGTGAAACCCCGGATCGGCCTCCGCGGCGTCGATCACGGCCACCGACGCCTCGACCAGATGGGCGTTCAGTGCGTTCATTACCGTGGCGGCTGGCCAGTCGCGCGTGAGGTCGAAGCTGACCACCTGGCCGGTGGCGTGGACGCCGGTGTCGGTGCGGCCGGCGGCAGCGACGCGCACCGTCTCGCCGCTGAAGGCTAGGATCGCCCGCTCAAGCGCCCCCTGCACGGTCGGCTGGCCGTCCTGCACCTGGAAGCCGTTATAGGCACCGCCGTCGTACTCGACCGTCAGCCGGTAGCGCGGCATCAGCCCAGCCTCGTCCCCGCCGGAACGGGAAAGCCGCGCAGCAGCTCCTCCGCGTCCTGGGCCCCGCGTCCTTCACGCTGGACCCGCAGCAGGCGTACCGCCCCGCCGTCGCCGCAGGCGATGCGCAGACCCTCGTCCAGGGCCTCGCCCGGCGCGCCGCCCTCGTCGTTCAGGCCGAGGCGGGAGGCCAGCGCCTTCATCCGCACCGGCCCGTCCGGGCCCGGGGCCTCGAACCAGGCCCCCGGGCGGGGCGAAAGACCGCGGACGCGGGCGTCGACCTCGGCCGCCGGCCGGGACCAGTCCAGCCGGGTCTCGGCCGGGCTGATCTTGGCAGCGTAGGTCGGTTCCCCGACCTGCGGTTGAGGCTCCAACCCGCCGCGGTCCAGCGCCGCCAGCGCCCGCGGCCACAGGCCGGCACCGATGGCGGCCATGCGCTCGCCCAGCGTGCCGGCGGTCTCCTCCGGCCCGATCGGCACCACTTCCGACAGCAGGATCGGCCCTTCGTCGAGGCCGGCGGTCATCTGCATGATCTGCACACCGGTCTGGCGGTCGCCGGCCATGATCGCCCGCTGGATCGGGGCCGCCCCGCGCCAGCGCGGCAGCAGCGAGCCGTGCAGGTTGAGGCAGCCCAGCCGCGGTGCCGCCAGCACCTCCGGCTTCAGGATCTGGCCGTAGGCGACGACGCAGGCGGCATCGAGGTCCAGCGCGGCGAACGCCGCCATGGCCTCCGGTGCCTTCATCGACGGCGGGGTCAGGACCGTCAGGCCGAGGGCTTTGGCGAAGGTGTGGACCGGGGAGGGGGTCAGCTTCTGGCCGCGGCCGCGCGGCTTCGGCGGCTGCGAATAGACGGCCACGACCTCGTGGCCGGCGGCGACCAGCTCGGCGAGCGAGGGAACGGCGAAGGCGGGAGTGCCCATGAAGGCGAGACGCATGGCGGCGGTTTAGCCTCAGGCCAGCCCGAGGAACAGGGCGAGGGCGATGTCGACGCGATCAAGCGACGTCTTGTCCAGCCGCCCCACGATCTGTCCAATCTTGTCGACCGGGACTGTCTGGATCTTGTCGATCATGACCTGGCAGCGTTGTCTCAGGCCGTTGGACGTCGTGGGCAGGACATCGAGCCGGAAGGTGTTCGGACGCCGGATGTCCGAGGTCAGGGGCAGCAGGGTCACGCTGTCGAGTGGGCTGAAGGCCTCGGCCTGGACGACCAGCGCCGGACGCGGCTTGCCGAACGCCCTCGGAAAGACAGCTACGACTATGGCTCCCCGGTCCATGTCCAGCCCGCCGTGTCTGCGATGGACTCCCAAGCCTCCGGGAGCCCAGGCTCCGACGGGGCGGCCTTCAGCGCCGCAATCTCGGCGGCGATCTCCGCACGACCTTCAGGCGAGCGGCACCAGGCCGACAGCCGGGTGACCTCTGCGACAAGCTCTGGTCGCAGCATCAACGGCATCTGCTCGGGGTCAGCCTTGGCCATGGCTGACAGCCTAACACGAAAGGCGCTTGGCCTGAATGGCGCCGTCCGGCCCCCGACCTACTGCCAGCGGGTGGAGACCCCGCCGCCCTCATCCCATTCGCCGCCGGCGTCCAGCGCATCGTCGAAGTCGAGCAGGCGGTCCAGCAGCAGCCCGGCCACCACGCCCACGGCGGCCAGGCCGATGAGGGTGATCACGCCGGCCAGGCCGATGCGCTCGGAGCGGGTCAGGCGGCGCCGGCCGCGCGGATCGATGATGTGGCTCTTGCCGCCGCGTCGCGTGGTCATGCCGCCGCCCTCTCGCGCGCCACCTTCTTGACCCTGGCCACCGCCCGCTCGCGGCGCAGTCGGGACAGGTGATCAATGAACAGCACGCCGTTGAGGTGGTCCAGCTCGTGCTGGAAACAGACGGCGTAGAGGCCCTCGATGTCCTCCTCGACGCGGCGGCCCTCGCGGTCGAGGTAGGCGACGCGCACCCGGGCCGGGCGCTTCACCTCGTCGAAGTATTCCGGGATCGACAGGCAGCCTTCCTCATAGGGGAACAGCTCGTCGGAGGCCCACAGCACCTCGGGATTGACGAAATGGCGCGGCTTGGGCCGGCGGGCGTCCTCGCCCTCCTTCGCCTCCGGGTCCGGTTCGCCGTCGCCGAGGTCCATGACCACGACGCGCTTCAGCTCGCCGATCTGCACCGCCGCCAGGCCGATGCCGGGGGCGCCGTACATGGTCTCCAGCATGTCATCCATCAGCGCCCGAACGCCGTCGTCGACGACGGCCACGGGGGCCGAGACCTGCTTGAGCACCGCCAGATCGGCGGGATTGTCGATGGTCAGGATACGGCGCACGGTCATGATCGGCAGGTAAGCCCGGGGGGCCGCCGGGTCAAGATTTCCGACCGCCGAGCTGGGGTAATCGTCCGGGCCGCGTCACTCCCCGGAGACTACTCCCCCGAAATCAGGCGCGGCCGCTCCGGCGGCTCGGCGGCGGTCAGCTCGGGGCGGGCGAGGGCGCGCGGGGTCTGCTCGACCGGGCCCAGCTCGGGGATCTCCTTGCCCTCGTGGTCGACCTGCAGCTCCTCGAAGCGGCGGGCCGAGACCATCACCTGGCTCTCCAGCGAGCCGACGAACTGGTTGTACTTGCCGACGGCCCCTTCCAGCGCCTTGCGCAGCCCCTCGACGTGGCCGCCCATGACCGACAGGCGCTGGTACAGCTGGCGACCCAGCTGGGCCACCTTGTCGGCGTTGCGAGTCTGCTCCTCGGCGCGCCAGCCGTAGGCGACCGCCTTGCACAGGGCGAACAGGGTGGTCGGGGTGACGATCAGCACCCGCCTGTCCATGGCCTCGGACAGCAGGTCCGGCTGGCGCTCCAGCGCCGCGGCGAGGAAGCCGTCGCCGGGCACGAACATGGCCACGAAGTCCGGCGAGCCTTCGGTCTTGAACTGGTCCCAGTAGGCCTTGGCCGACAGGCCGGTCATGTGCGCCTTCAGCGACTGGGCGTGGCGCACCAGGGCCTGTTCGCGGGCGGCGTCATCGGCCGCCTCCTGGGCCTCGAGGAAGGCGTTGAGCGAGGCCTTGGCGTCGATGGCGAAGACCCCGCCGCCGGGCATGCGCACCTTGACGTCCGGCCGGCGCCGGCCTTCCTCGGTGTCGAGGCTGAACTGCTCCTCGAAGTCGAAGCGGTTGGTCAGGCCGGCGGCCTCCAGCACATTGCGCAGGGTCTGCTCGCCCCAGCGGCCCTGCACCCCGGCCCCGCGCCGCAGGGCGGCGGACAGCTTGCGCGCCTCCCCTTGTGTCTCCACCGAGGCCCGCATCAGGGCGTCGATCTGCTCCTTCAGCCCGCCGGCCTGCTCGGCCCGCTCCTTCTCCAGCAGCGAGACCTTCTCCTGGAAGGCCTTCAGCGTCTCGGCCACGGGCTTGAGCTGGGCCTCCATGCGCTCGCGCGCCACCCGGTCCTGGGCCTGGAAGGTTTCGGTCGCCCGGGCCACCAGCTGCTCGGCCACGGCCTGGGCCGACTGGGCCGACTGGGCCTTGATGAACTCGGCGGTCTCCTTGCGGCTCTCCTCGATCAGGACGATGCGCTGCTCGGCGGCCGCCAGGGCCGCCTTCGCCGCCTGCCAGCCCAGAAAGGCCCACGCCAGCCCCCCGGCGAGGAGCAGCGACAGCAGGGTGAGGCCAACCACGAGCGTGTTCATGCTCCGTTCCTAGCGGGAGTCGGCTGCGGGAGAAAGGGCGGGGGGCGCGGCCCTCCTCCCCCATAGCGGAGCGTATGGGGGAGGGGGACCGCCGAAGGCGGTGGAGGGGGCGAGGGACGAAGCACAGGGTTTTCGGGCGCTGCGCCGGAGAGACGGAGGGGGGCTGCACAGGACGGCGGCGCGCGTCCCCCTCCACCGCGAAGCCTGTCCTCGGGCTCGCCTGCGGCGAGACCCGGGGGCGGTCCCCTTACCCCTGCGGGGGAGGAATGGTATCACCCTGCCGGCCGTCGGGCCCGCAGGGCCTGGACGATCGTGCCGTCGTCGAGCCAGTCCAGCTCGCCGCCGACCGGGACGCCGCGGGCGAGCGAGGTGATCTCCACCCCGGTCTCCTTCAGCCGCTCGGCCAGGTAGTGGGCGGTGGTCTGGCCGTCGACGGTGGCGGGCAGGGCCAGCACCACCTCGCGCACCGCGCCCGAGCGGGCGCGGCCGACCAGCTCGCCGATGCGCAGCGCCTCCGGCCCGATCCCGTCCAGCGCCGACAACAGGCCGCCCAGCACATGGTACTTGCCGCGGAAGGCGCCCGACCGCTCCATGGCCCACAGGGCGCCGGCCTCCTCGACCACGCACACCAGCCCGTTGTCGCGCGCCTCGTCGGCGCAGACCGAGCAGGGGTCGCGGGTGTCCGGCGCGCCGCAGACGGAGCAGGACACCACCCGGTCGGCGGTGTCGCGCAGGGCCTGGGCCAGGGGCTCCAGCAGCTGTTCGCGCCGCTTCAGCAGGGCCAGCGCCGCGCGCCGGGCCGAGCGCGGCCCCATGCCGGGCAGCTTGGCCAGGAGGCCGATCAGGCGCTCGATCTCGGGTCCGGCGGCGGCGGCCATAGCTGCGGCGTGATCAGAACAGCTTGGGCATGCCCGGGATGTTCATCCCGCCCAGCGGCCCGGCCACCTCGCGCATCAGCCGGCCGTTCTCCTCATCCAGCTTGCGCTTCGCGTCCGCATGCGCCGCGACGATCAGGTCGGCGAGGATCTCGCCCTCGCCGGGGACCATCAGGCTGTCGTCGATCCCCACCCGGGTGATCTCGCCCGGGCCCTTCAGGGTCACGCTCACCATCCCCCCGCCCGAGGTCCCCTCGGCGGTGGTTTCGGCCATCTTCGCCTGGGCGTCCTGCAGCTTCTGCTGCATCGCCTGGGCCTGCTGCATCAGGGCGTTGAGGTCTTTCATGGGGGGTTAGATAGGGCGTTCGGGGGGGAGTGGCGAGAGGTGAGTGGCGAGGGGCGAGTGAAGAGTGAGCAAGGGGTGAGCGTGTGGCGCGGGGAGATGTCGCGGGGCGGGGCACTGGCGCCGGGCGCGGGGGCGCCTATCTGGAACGAGACCTGTTGCTGTTCTCTCCGGAAAGGCACCGCCATGGCTCTTGATACGCTCCCCGCCCGTGATGTTCCGCTGGCCGACGCCGCCCTGGCGCAGCTGTTCAGTGAGGCCCGCACCCGCAACGGCTGGACCGACCGGCCGGTGCCCGAGGCCCTGCTGCGCCGGCTGTACGAGCTGACGAAGTTCGGCCCGACCGCGGCGAACAGCACCCCGGCCCGGTTCGTCTTCGTCACCTCCGAAGCGGCCAAGGCCCGCCTGCTGCCGCTGATGAGCGAGGGCAACCGCGCCAAGACCGCCGCCGCCCCGGTCACCCTGATCGTCGGCATGGACCTGGACTTCCCCGAGACCCTGCCGACCCTGTTCCCCCACGCCCCGGGCGCGAAGGCCTGGTTCGCCGACCCCGCCGCCCGGCGCGAGACCGCCTTCCGCAACAGTTCGCTGCAGGGCGGCTATGTCCTGCTGGCCGCCCGCGCCCTCGGCCTCGACGTCGGCCCCATGTCCGGCTTCGACGCCGCGGGGGTCAAGGCCGAGTTCTTCGCCGGCACGGCCATCGAGCCCAACTTCATCGTCAACCTCGGCTATGGCAGCGACGAGAACCTGTATCCGAGGTCGCCGCGGCTGGCGTTTGAAGAGGCGGCGGAGATTGTGTGAGGGGGGAGTGGCGAGTGAGGGGTGAAGAGTGCTGGTGAGCGAGGGGTGAGCGGGGCGTCGCGCCTCGTCATCCCGGGCGGGGGGCCGGGACGCGACGGCGGCGCTTGCCTCAGCTAAAGGTGGTCCCCCTCAACCGAACGGGGACGCTCCCATGGACCGAATGTTCGACCGACTGTCCCTGGCGCTGGGGCGACCGCTGCCGGGCGCGGTCAACGGGGGCCTGATCGGCCTGTGGTGGGCGCTGTTCGCCCTGGGGGGCGTGTCGCTGCTCCCGGCGGCGTATGCGGCGCTGCAGGGCGTCATCGCCGACGCCGTCCCCGGCCTGACCCTGCCGCCGGCCCGGTTCATCCTCCCGACCTTCATCGGCTTCACCCTGCTGCACACGGTCCACGCCCTGATGGTCGCGCGCCGCCGCGAACTGCTCGCCGCCGCCCGGGGCGAGCCCGCCCCCGTGGACGCCCTGATGTCCGCGCCGACGCCCCGGCTCACCCCCGCCCAGCTGTGGGGCTTCGGCCTCGTGGTCACCCTGCTGTTCGGCTACGTGCTGTGGCGGTGGATGTAGGGGAGCGCCATGGCGGTGATGGGCTGGGATGGCGCGGGCCGTCGCCGTCTGCTGGTCGCGGCGTTCTGGTTCGTACCTACGCTCTGGCCGCCTCCGCGGCTGACGCTACCGGTGCGGCTTCAGTGTGGCGGCCGCTTCGTCATCCCGGGGTTTCCACAGCTCGGCAGCGACCTGGTCAACGTAGGGGAACCACGTCAGGACCAGACCGAGCGCCAGCGGCGCAGCCACACCGGCGCATTCGAATCCCCAGAAACTCAGACGACGCGCCCGCGCGATATCCGGAGCCAGCCGCTCTAGCTTAAGGTGAAGATCTCCCAGCGAGACGGACATCACCTCTGCTTGCCGGATCCATTTCTCGAGTCCATTCCTGAGGTCTTCGACGTAGTCTGGCGGCGGACCAAGAGGCGGCTCCCCCGCCTCTCCCTTCCAGAGCTTGATGATCGTGTCGGCCGCTGCTCCCGCGGGCACGTCAGGATCTCTGAAGCTCTGCCGCCCGCGGACCGGCTCCTGCCCAGTCTCTGCTTCGCGATCGCCAATTGCCTTACGTACCGCCTGAACCACGTCCGCCCGCACGCGGTGCTCGGCTTGCCCGGCCTGCTTTATCCTTGCCTGCAGGTCAGTGACGATCTGTCCAAGGTGGTCCCTCTGAGATGCGGCGGCCTTGATCGAAGGCTCCAACTGGTCGCGAATTCGCCCGAGCATCGCAACAAACTGCCCCTCGTCCTCGGCCGACATCTGAGCGCTGTTGATGCGTCGAGCGACTTGTACCTCAAGGAGGAACCCCCAACCGTAGTACAGGGCACCAGCGGTGAGCAGCAGGTGGACCCAGACGACCTTCAGCTGCACATCCATCCAGGTGAGCCTGAAAACCGCCGGGTCGGGAAGCTCTGCCAATCCCATCACGATCAGGGCTGTCGCGAGCAGCAGCGCGGTCCGCTTCAGGCGGTGAAAGCTCTCCGGCAGGACCATATCCCGCGCTCTCAGTTCGGTCCCGGCCTCTTCGTTAGCCGCCGCGGCCATTCGCCCCTCCTCCCTTATCCTAGCCCGCCAGCCAAGCTGCCCCGCTTGTCGCGCCGACGCTACCCATGGCGACCCAGCTGGGAATGGTTGCGCCGCTTCCGATCCTATGGCCCCACTGCGGCGGAATAGCTCTGGCAGCAGTGGGGTCTATTTTGTCGCCGTACGAAACCCTGACCTTTCCTACTCAGGCTGAGCGGGAGATCGACAAGGACCTCCTCACGGAAATTGGTGGTCTGATCGTTACCGCAGCCATGGCTGACATGATGCTGGGGTCCGTGCTTTCCAGAATGGTCAGCGGTGACCAAGTCAGCCGTCCCGTTCAGGCTCTCTCGGCAGGCATGGATTTCGGGGTGAAGCTGGCCGTTGCGCGTGTTCTCTCGCATGTCATTGGCGGCGAAGAGGATCGCGAGATCTTCGTTCGGACCTGCGATCGCCTCCAGCAGCTCTACCAACGTCGTAACGATCTCGCCCATTGCATCCCCGCAGGCAGCCGGAAGGGCGTCACACTTTTTCAAAGTTTGAAGCGAGACCCGAAGACAGGCTTACTACCTCCCCCCAAACAGGTGCGCGCCAAGCAAGTTCGGGGCTGGGCCCACCAGATAACGCTCGAAGTCCAAGAGCTGGATGAGCTGCTGGACAAGTACGGATTTCCAAGCTCCTGAGGACGCGCGCGCTACCTCGGGTGCCACTTCGCGGCATCCGTGGCTTTGCTGTGTTTTGGCTGCGACCACGAAGTCCGCCTCTCGCGCCGATCCCCGCCCCCCCCCCCTCAGTCCTCCTCGTCCTCCACCTCATCCGGGATCGCCGGCAGCTCCACGACCGGGGCCGTGATGCGCACTTCCCCGATCTGGGCGCCCGGGAAGGCCGTCAGCACGGCCTGGACGAAGGGGTCGGCCTCGATGGCGGCGCGTTCGGCGGCGCGGGCCTTTTTCTCCTGCTCGATCAGGGTCTCGCCGCCGCCGGCGCCGTTGGCGGCGATCAGCCAGGTGCGGCCGGTCCATTCCTTCAGCCGCGACGACAGGCGCCGGGCCAGGTCGGCGGGGGCGCCGGGGGCGGGCTCGAAGACGATGGCGCCGGGCTTGAACGAGACCGGCCGGACATAGCGCTGCACGTCCAGCTGGAGCGAGATGTCGCGGCGCTCGCCGATCAGGGCCACGGCGGCCTCGAAGCTCTGCGGGTCGGGCAGGGCTGAAGCGCTGTGGGGCGCGGCGTCGGGCAGGGCCTGGGGGGCGCGGGCCACGGCCCCGCCGCCACCCCCTGAAGAGGGGCCGCGCGCCGGGGCGCCGCTTCCGCCGCTTCCGCCGGCCACTCCGCCTGTAAGGGGCCGCCCGTCCTTGAGGGCCTTCAGCGCCTCCTCCGGTCCGGGCAGGTCGGCGGCATAGGCCAGCCGGATCAGCAGCATCTCCACCGCCTCGGCCGGGTTGGGGGCGCGGCGGGCCTCGTCCAGGCCCTTGAGCAGCATTTGCCACGCCCGCGACAGGGTGGCGGCCGACAGGGCCGCGCCCAGGGCGGCCAGGGCCCGGGCCTGGTCATTGGGCAGCCGGGTGGCCTGGGGGCCCAGCATCTTGGCCACCGAGGCGGCGTGGCAGTGCTCCAGGAGGTCGTTGACCACCTGAACCGGGTCGGCGCCGAAGCCGTACAGCTGGCGGAAGCCCTCCAGCGCCTCGGGGGTGCGGCCGGCCATGACCGCCTCGAACAGGGCGATGGTCCGGGCCCGGTCGGCCAGGCCCAGCATGTCGCGCACCACCTCGGCCTTGACCGTCTCGCCGCGCTCGGCCTGGACCAGGGCCTGGTCGAGCAGGCTGAGGCCGTCGCGCACCGAGCCCTCGGCGGCGCGGGCGATCAGGGCCAGGGCCTCGGCCTCGATGCGCAGCCCCTCGCGCCCGGCGACGCGGCCCAGGTGCTGCGACAGCACCTCGGGCTCGACCCGGCGCAGGTCGAAGCGCTGGCAGCGGCTGAGGATGGTCACCGGCACCTTGCGGATCTCGGTGGTGGCGAAGATGAACTTGGCGTGGGGCGGGGGCTCCTCCAGCGTCTTCAGCAGGGCGTTGAACGCCTGCGTCGACAGCATGTGCACCTCGTCCAGCACATAGACCTTGTAGCGGGCCTCGACCGGGGCGTAGCGGACGCTGTCCAGGATCTCGCGGATGTCGCCGACGCCGGTGTGGCTGGCGGCGTCCATCTCCATCACGTCCATGTGCTGGCCGGCCATGATGGCGGCGTCGTGCCGCCCTTCGGGGCTAAGGGCCAGGGACGGCCGGTCGATGGCGTCGGTCTCGTTGTTCAGCGCCCGGGCCAGCAGCCGCGCCGTGGTGGTCTTGCCCACCCCCCGCACCCCGGTGAGCATGAAGGCGTGGGCGATGCGGCCGGTGGCGAAGGCGTTGGTCAGGGTCCGGACCATGGCCTCCTGGCCGATCAGGTCCTCGAACGTCCGCGGCCGGTACTTGCGGGCGAGCACCTGGTAGGCGGCGCCCTGTTCAGGGGTAGGGGTAGGGGCAGGGGCAGGGGCGGCCGCGTTCGTGGGGGTGACGAGGGGGTCCGCGTCAGGCGTCGGGGCCGGGGCGGGCGCGGGGCTCGTCACCCCGGCGGAGGCCGGGCTCGTCACCCCGGCGGAGGCCGGGGCGAACATGTCGTCGGTGTTGGGGTCGCGCTCGACGACCTCCTCCGCGGGGAGGTCCTCGTCCCAGGGGGGCGCGCCGGACTCGGCATCGACGTGGCTCATCCGGAGACCCTATAGCGCAGCGGGGCCGTCGCGCCACGGGGGCTGACGTCGCCGGTTCATCACGGAGAGCACGGAGAGAGGCACGGAGGACACTGAGGCGTTGCGGCTCTGCGCCGGAGGCGCCTTTTCCCGTCGACCTGTCACAGGAAGGCGCTGCGCGCGCCGCGGCACAGGGCCGTTGTGCCCTCTGTGACCCCTTGGTGCTCTCCGTGATGAACCGGCGACGTCGCCGCTGGCACCCCTCATCCGAGCGCCTTCGGCGCCCACCCGTCGTCGGATCGCATGCGATCCTCCTCCACCCCCAAGGGGAGAAGGAAGAGCGCGCACGCCCTCAAACAGCGAGCGCCCGCGGCGCGAGCGGTAGGGCAGGAACAAACACCCTCAAGCAGCGAGGCGCCGCGCGCCGAGCGGTAGGGCAACAATAAAGGGAGGTGGAGACCGCGACCCGAAGGGGAATTCGTTGTGGCTGCTGCCTTCCGGCCCTGACCAGGTTGGCGAAGCCTTCGCCCGCGATCTCCGTTGCGGGATATGGCCCGCCCCGCCGACGGAATCAAGCGGGGGCGGGGCACCGAAGGGTTCATCACAGAGATCACGGAGGCAGCACAGAGGCCACAGAGGGTTCCGCGCCCTTTGCGCGAAGCGCCTTTCAACCCGGGCGAGGTTTTAGGCACCTGCGGCGCAGCGGATGCGACGCCGTTGTGGCCTTTGTGGCTTTGCTTCCTGGTGTTCTCCGTGATGAACCCTGAAGCACGGCCCCGCCCCCTCCCGCGGGGGGCCGGGGCGCGCTATGGGGCGGGATGCTCGGCCTCGCCCAGACCGCCTTTTCCGGCAATCCGCTCGACCGCGCCGGGGACCGGCGCAACGACCCCGCCTGGCTGGCGGCGCAGGAAGACAACCCGGAGGCGCTGGCGGCGGTGTTCTGGCAGGGACGGCCGCTGGTCGAGGCGGGCCCGGCCGGGCCGCGGCTGGCCTGGCTGGCCTATGGCCACGCCCGCGACGTGGCGCCCGACCGCCGGGCCTTTCTGGGCCTGTGGAAGGACGCCCCGGTCTTCGCCGTCGAGGTCGAGGGGCCGGATGATCCAGCCACCGGGCCGCTGGCCGGGCTGGGGGCCTTCGAGGAGCTGCGCGCCGCCGCCGCGGTGCTGCCGCCGCAGGACCTGGCCATGGCCGGGGTCGGGCGCAGCCTGTTCGACTGGCGCCGCCGGCACGGCTTCTGCGGGGTCTGCGGGCGAGCCACCGAGGACGCGGCGGGCGGCTGGAAGCGGATCTGCCCGGCCTGCGGGGCGGAGCATTTCCCGCGCGTCGACCCGGTGACCATCATGCTGCCGGTGTGGCGCGGCGGGCCGGAGCCGCTCTGTCTGCTGGGGCGGCAGGCGGCCTGGCCGGCCGGGCGCATGTCGGCCCTGGCCGGCTTCCTCGAGCCCGGCGAAACCATCGAGGAGGCCTGCGCCCGCGAGATCGCCGAGGAGGCGGGGCTGGAGGTGACGCGGGTGCGCTACCATTCCAGCCAGGCCTGGCCCTTCCCGGCCCAGCTGATGATCGGCCTGATCGCCGAGGTGGCGGGGAATGAGGCCCGGCCCGACCAGACCGAGCTGGAGGCCGTGGCCTGGCTGACCCGGGCCGAGGCGCGGGCGACGCTGGACGGGACCCACCCGACCATCCTGGCCCCCCCGCCCTTCGCCATCGCCCACACCCTGCTGCGCGCCTGGGTGGACGGGTTCGACGGGTAGGGGGCTGTTCAGGGTTCATCACAGAGATCACGGAGAAAGGCACAAAGGACACCGAGGCCGCCGGGTCGCAGAGCGCGAAGCGCCTTCCCTGAGGCCGTCGGCAGGCAAGGCGCCTGCGGCGCAGCCACCGCGACGCCGCCGTGCCCTCCGTGCCTTTCTCCGTGATCTCTGTGATGAACCTGCCCGGGCGAGGACAGCCCTCCGCCGCCGGCGCTGACACCCTGCGGCGCGCCTGGGTGGACGGCTTCGACGGGTTGGGGGACAGCGCGACCGAAGCCCTCTCCCTCGAGGGGGGAGGGTTGGGTGGGGGTGAACGCGCAGGGGGCTGTGGAAGCGCGCGAGAGGCGGGACTGCCTCGGGCGCCTCCCTCGTCAAGCACAGAGCTCCCACCCCCATCCCCGGCCCTTCCCCCCTCGAGGGGGAAGGGAGAGGGGCGAACCGTCCCTAGATCCCCGCGTACCACTGGTAGCCGCGGTCGGGCCAGTAGCCGCCCTCGCCGCGGCCGATGTGGGCGAAGCTGTCCACGGCCTCGATGCGGCGGATGTATTTGGCGTGCTTGTAGCCGATCTGGCGCTCGACCCGCAGGCGCAGCGGGGCCCCGTGCGGTACCGGCAGGATGTGGTCGTTCATCTCGTAGGCGAGGATGGTCTGGGGATGGTAGGCGTCCACCAGGTCGATGCTCTCGTAGTACCGGTCGCCGTCCTCGCGCTGATCCAGCGCGTCGAAACAGTAGAAGACGATGTAGCGGGCCTCGGGCCTGAGGCCGGCCTCCTCAAGCAATACCGACAGGGGCGCGCCCTTCCATTTGCCGATCGAGGTCCAGCCCTCGACGCAGTCGTGCTTGGTGATCTGGGTGCGCGACGGGCGGGCCCTGAGGTCGGCCAGCGACAGGCTGAGCGGCCGCTCGACCAGGCCGTCGACCACCAGCCGGTAGTCGGCGAAGCCGCCCTGGCGCAGGGCGACATAGTCGGCGGCCATGGGATTGATAGAGCCGTTGGCGCGGAAGTCCGGCGAGATTTCGGCCTCGGTGTACTCGGGGGCCAGGGCCTCGCGCGGCACGATCAGCCGCTGCGCGCGGTAGGTCAGGCCGTGGGCCATGCGCAGGGTCTGCTGCACCACCGGGTTGGCGGCGACGCGGTCGCAGGCGGCCAGAAGGCCGGCCCCGGCGGCGGCCAGGGCCCCGCCCAGCCAGCGGCGGCGGCTGGGCTCCCTCACCGGAGGTCCTCCGGGTCGGGGCGCGAGGGCTCGAGGATGAACCAGCCGGTGATCATGGCGCGCAGGTTATTGAACAGGCCGGTCCAGATCACCAGCCCGACGTGGACGACGATGAAGCCGACGATCAGGGCGGCGGAGATGAAATGCAGGGTGCGGGCCGACTGCCGCCCGCCCATCAGCTCCAGCAGGATGCCGCCGATGGCGTTGAAGCCCGGCGACATCGACAGGCCGGTGACAAGCATCATCGGCAGGACGATCAGGATCATGGCCAGATAGGCCAGCTTTTGCAGCACGTTGTAGGCGCGGGCCGCCTCGTCCTTCGGGAAGCGCAGGCGGGCGTGCTCGACGATCGACGGCCCGAGGCGGGCGAGGTCGGCGCGCGTCGGCCAGATGCGCCGCCGCAGCCGCCCGGTCCACAGGATCCAGGCCAGGTAGATCAACCCGTTGAGCACGAACAGCCAGGCGAAGAAGAAGTGCCAGTCGCGCGCCTCGGCCAGGTTGCGGGCCGGCGGGATCATGGCCCAGCGGGGGATATGGTCGAAGCTCAGCCACGGGGCGTCGAAGCGGGAATCGAGGCCCCAGTAGAGGTGCGGGTGGGCGGCCAGGATGTTGAGCCCGCTCATGATCAGCACCACCACGGCGGCGACATTGATCCAGTGGGTGATGCGCACCAGCGGCGGATGGCGGTAAGTAGCGGTGCGCCCGCCCGGCAGGGGGCGGTCAGCGTGGCGTCCGCAAGGGCCGTCAGGCGGCGCGACGTCTTGCGGCAGACCCTCGGGCGGACCTTCTGGCAGGAGCGAGGCGGTCATCGGCGTCTCCGGACCCCGCTCCGGAGGCGGACCCGGGTCGGGACCCTGTCATGGCGGGGGGCGGGGATCAATCGCGCGGCGGGTCGAAGGCGACCGGCCCGACGGCGAAGCGGGCGGCGGCGGCGTCCTCCAGCCCCGTGCGCACCAGCAGCACGCGGGCGAGCCCTGGCGGCAGGGCGTCCAGGGCCGCCGCCAGCCCGGCACCCCGCAGCTCCAGCGGTCCGACCTCGTCGATGATCACCAGATCCGCCCCGGCGGCGACCGCGGTGGCGATCCGCTGTCCGGCCCAGGCGAAGGCGGCGGCGCGGAAGCGGAACCGTCCGACCTCGATCACCGGCTCGCCGTCGACGGCGGGCTCCTTGGCCATCTCCTCCCCGGTCCACAGGTCGTGATAGCGCCGCCCGGCGGGGGTCTTCAGCGCCAGCACCCCGCCCACGCGGCGCCCCGACAGGGCGGCGGCGCGGGCCAGATCGCTCGCGCGGGGGGTCTTGCCGCCGCCGACCGGCCCGTGGAGGACTAGGGTCGCGCCCGGCGCCGGAGGGACCGGGCTCAGTGGGCGTCGTCCCAGTTGCCGGCGGCCTTGGCCTCGACCACCAGCGGCACGGTCAGGGCCACGGCCGGCTGGGCGGCGCTCTCCATCACCCGGCGGATCAGCGGCAGGGCCCGGTCGACCTCGCCTTCCGGGGCCTCGAACACCAGTTCGTCGTGCACCTGCAGCAGCATGCGGGTCTTCAGCCCGGCGTCGGTCAGGGCCCCCGGCATGCGCATCATGGCGCGGCGGATGATGTCGGCGGCGGCGCCCTGGATCGGGGCGTTGATCGCCGCCCGCTCGCCGAAGGCCCGCTCGGCATTTGACTTGGAGTGGATCGCCGGAATGTGGATGCGCCGGCCGAACAGGGTCGAGACAAAGCCGGCCTCGCGCACCTCGGCCTTCGTCCGGTCCATATAGGCGCTGATGCCGGGGAAGCGCTCGAAGTAGGTCTTGATGTAGGCTGCGGCCTCGCCCTGATCGATGCCCAGCTGGTTGGCCAGGCCGAAGGCGGAGATGCCGTAGACGATGCCGAAATTGATGGCCTTGGCCCGGCGCCGGGTCTCGGCCGGCATGCCCTCGACCGGCACGCCGAACATCTCGCTGGCGGTGGCGGCGTGGATGTCCAGACCCGCCTTGAACGCCCGCTTCAGCTCGGCGATGTCGCCGATATGGGCCAGCAGGCGAAGCTCGATCTGCGAATAGTCCGCCGAGATCAGGACTTGGCCAGGGGCGGCGATGAAGGCCTGGCGGATCTGCCGGCCGACCTCGGTGCGGATCGGGATGTTCTGCAGGTTGGGATCGGAGCTGGCCAGCCGGCCGGTGGTGGCGGCGCCCAGCTGGTAGGAGGTGTGCACCCGGTCGGTGGCCGGGTCGGCGGCGGCCACAAGGGCGTCGGTATAGGTGCCCTTGAGTTTGGACAGCTGGCGCCACTCCAGCAAGGTGGCCGGCAGCGCGTGGGTAAGGGCCAGCTCTTCCAGCACGCTGGCGTCGGTGCCCCACTGGCCGGTGGCGGTCTTCTTGCCGCCGGGCAGGTTCATCTCGCCGAACAGGATGTCGCCGATCTGCTTCGGGCTGCCGAGGTTGAAGGGCCGGCCGGCGAGGCCGTGGGCCTTCTCCTCCAGCTCGGCCATGCGCAGGCCGAACTCCGACGACAGGCGGCGCAGGCGGTCCGGGTCGATGCGGATGCCGGCCAGCTCCATGTCGGCCAGTACCGGCGGCATGCCGCGCTCCAGCGTCTCATACACGGTGACCAGCCGCTCTTCGGCCAGACGGGGCTTCAGCACCCGCCAAAGCCTCAGGGTGACGTCGGCATCCTCGGCGGCGTAACGCGTCGCCATCTTGAGCTCGACGTGCCTGAAGCTGATCTGGCTCCTGCCGGTCCCGGCCACGGCCTTGAAGGTGATCGGCTCGTGGCCGAGGTGGCGGCGGGCCAGCTCGTCCATGCCGTGGCCGTGCAGGCCGCCGTCGACGACATAGGACAGCAGCAGGGTGTCCCCGATAGGGGCCACCCGGATGCCGCGCCGGGCCATGACGGCCAGGTCGTACTTGATGTTCTGCCCGACCTTGAGCACCGCCGGGTCCTCCAGCAGGCCCTTGAGCCGGGCAAGCGCGGTGTCGGCGTCGATCTGGGTCAGGGGCGCGCGACTGTCGCCCTCGCCGCCGAAGTCGAGGCCGCCGGCACCCTCCAGCGGGGCGTGCTCGTGGGTGAGGGGAATGTAACAGGCGGCGTTGGGCCCGACCGCCAGCGATACGCCGCACAGGCCGGCGTGGGTGGCCGACAGGGCGTCGGTCTCGGTGTCGAAGCCGATCACCCCCACCTCGCGCGCCCGGGCGATCCAGGCGTCGAGCGCTTCCACCGTCTGGACGCAGGCGTAGGCCTCAAGGTCGAAGGTTTCGTCGCCGGGCGTGACCGGGCCCGACGGGGCGTAGCGGGGCGTAGCGACCGGCGCGGCCATGGCGGTCTGCCGGGCGAGGGCCGGGCCGTTGCGCTCGGGTGCCCTGCCGTCGCCGACCCGACGGGCCAACGCGCGGAACTCCATCTGCTCGAGGAAGGCCGACAGCGCCTCCGGGTCGGGATCGCGGACGGCGAAGTCGGCCAGCGGCTCGGGGGCGGGAGCGTCGCAGATCAGGCGCACCAGTTCGCGCGACAGCCGGATCTGGTCGGCGAAGGCGATCAGGGTCTCGCGCCGCTTCGGCTGCCTGATCTCCCCGGCCCGGGCCAGCAGGGTGTCGAGGTCGCCGTACTCGTCCAGCAGCTGGGCCGCCGTCTTGGGGCCGATGCCCGGGGCCCCGGGGACGTTGTCTACGCTGTCGCCGATCAGGGCCTGCAGGTCGACCATCCTGTCCGGGGTGACCCCGAACTTCTCCATCACGGTGTCCTCGGCCAGCACCCGGTCCTTCATCGGGTCGTACATGACCACCGCGGGGCCGATCAGCTGCATCAGGTCCTTGTCGGAGCTGACGATCACCGCCTTGCCGCCGGCGTCGCGCACCTGACAGGCATAGGTGGCGATCAGGTCGTCGGCCTCGTAGCCGGGCAGCTCGACGCCGTGCACGCCGAAGGCGGCGGTAGCCTGCCGCACCAGGGCGAACTGGGGCACGAGGTCCTCGGGCGGCGGCGGGCGGTGGGCCTTGTAGCCGTCGTAGAGATCGTTGCGGAAGGTCTTCTCCGAATGGTCGAAGATGGCCACGAGGTGGGTCGGACCGTCCTCGCCCTTCAGGTCGCGTAGCAGCTTCCAAAGCATGTTGCAGTAGCCCTGCACCGCCCCGACCGGCAGGCCGTCGGACTTGCGGGTGAGTGGCGGCAGGGCGTGGTAGGCGCGGAAGATGTAGGCCGAGGCGTCGATCATCCACAGCCGCAGCGGCGGCCCGTCCCGGGTCATCTCGCGCACCGGGGCGGGGGCGTCGGGGTCGGTCGCGGAGTCGGTCATGGGCGGAGCATAGGGGCGGCGTCGGTCCGCGTCACCGGGCGGACGATGCGTCCGCCGCCGCCCTGTCGAGGGCGCGGGCGACGATCGCCGGAGTCAACAGTTGAGGCAGCAGTTCCGGCTCCGTCCGTCCCGGCGTATGGACCAGGTAGAGGGGCACGCCGGAACGGCTGTGACGCTCCAGCTCGGCGGCGATGGCCGCGTCGCGCCGGGTCCAGTCGCCGACCAGATAGGCGGCACCCGTGCGGTCCAGTGCTGCGCGCACCGGGGCGGTCTCCAGCGCCGTGGCCTCGTTGAACTTGCAGGTGACGCACCAGTCGGCGGTCAGGTTGACCAGGACCGGCCGGCCCGCGGCGAGGGCGGCCTCGACCGCGGCGGGAGACCAGGCACGGGCGTCGAGCGCGGCGGCCTCGACCTGCGGCGGAGCGATGCGGGCGGCCAGGCCGGTCAGCACCAGCGCCGACAGGGCGGCGACCAGCGGGGCAGCGAGGGGGACGGAGCGGTCCGTTCCCGGCGGGTCGAGTGTCTGGCGTCGGCCCCAGAGGACGAGGGCGACGGTCAGGGCGAGGGCGGCCAGGGCCAGCAGCCCGACGCCGGCCAGGGCGCTCTGGCGGCTGAACACCCAGGCCAGCCACAGGGCCGTGGCGTACATGGGCAGGGCGAGGAGGCGCTGCAGGTTCAGCATCCACGGCCCGGGCCGTGGCAGGCGGCGCAGCAGGGCCGGGCTGAGGCTCACGGCGAGGAAGGGCAGGGCGAAGCCGATCCCGAGCGCAGCGAACACCGCCAGCGCCGCGACCGCCGGCAGGGTCAGGGCGGCCCCCAGCGCAAAGGCCATGAAGGGGGCGGTGCAGGGGGCGGCGACGATCACCGCCAGCACCCCGGTCAGGAAGGCCCCGCCGCCGCGCACCCGGCCGCCGAGGGCCTGCAGTCCGCTGCCGGAGCGGTACAGGCCCGACAGGTTGAGGCCGACCGCCAGCATGACCAGCGCCAGCGTCGCGGTGACCGCCGGGACCTGCAGCTGGAAGCCCCAGCCGATCGCCTCGCCCCCGGCGCGGAGGGCCAGCAGGGCCCCGGCTAGGGCGAGGAAGCTGACCAGCACGCCGAGCGTGTAGGCCAGACCGTCACGCCGGGCCTCCGCCGGCGCGTGGGTCCCGCCGGCGAGGGCCGCGGCCTTCATCGCCAGCACCGGGAAGACGCAGGGCATGAGGTTGAGGATCAACCCGCCCAACAGGGCGAACAGGGTCGCCTTGAGGATCAGCCCGGGCGAGGCGGGCGGGACGGTGGCCGTCTCCTGCGGCCGCAGGGCGGGGCCGCCCGCGCTTCCGGCCAGCGCCGGTCCGGGTTCGGCCCGGATCTGCCAGGCCCCGGCGTCGGTGGCCAGCACCCCCTCCAGCGGCACCGCCGGATCGAACCGGCGGCCCGGCTTCAGGGTCAGGCTGAGGCCCTGCGGTCCGGCCACGGCCGGCTGGGAGGCGGCGTGATCCAGCGCGCCCTGGACGAAAGGATAGAACCAGACCGCCTTCGCCCCGGCCAGCGGGCCCCCGGCAACGCTGAGGGTCAGGGTCTCGCCGGCCCGGGTCAGGCGCGCCTCCAGCGGCCCCGGCCGGGGGGCGCCGGCGAGGACGCGGGTGATGCGCGGGCCGTGGGGGAGGGCCTCGGGCGCGGTGCCCTCGGCCACCGGAAGGTCCAGCGCCAGGTCGAGGCTGACCGGGATGCACAGCTCGTCGCTGCAGACGAACAGGTCGGCGCGGGCCTGAATCCGCAGGGTCCGGCCGGGCGGCGCGGCGGCCGGGATCGCGATCAGCACCGGCAGCCAGACCTCGCCGGAGTAGCCGTAGTTGAGGAGCGGTCCGAGGTTCTGGCGCTCGGGCAGGGGCCAGATGATGTCCGAGGCGGTCACGCCGGACGGCAGGGTCCAGTTCAGGCTGGTGGGGCCGCCGGAGTCGCCGGGATTGCGCCAGTAGGTGTGCCAGCCCGGCGCGATCTGCTGGCGCAGGGCGACCACGGTGGTCGAGCCCGGCGTGGCCCAGCGGTTCATCGCCACCAGCTCGGCGGTGAGGTTGGCGGCCTCCCGCGGGCCAGGCGCGACCGGGCTGGCTGCGGTCATCGACGTCGGCAGGCTGGGCGCGACACCGGCCAGCGCCGCCATCGGGACGGCCGCGATCAGCGCGCCCAGCAGGGCGGTCAGCAGCGATGAAAGGAACGCTGGCAGGCGGCGCAGGCACGGGGACATGGCGCTGATCTATCCCCCGGCGGAGACGTCCGCCAGCCTCGGTCGCTGCGCTATCGGGTCCCGGCCTCGATGCGCACCTCGACCCTTCGGCGCAGGGGCTCGGCTGTTCCGGTGTCTGTCAGGGCTCCCCGGTCGCCGGCCGCGAACAGCTGGAAGCGCGGGGCCGGCAGGCCGGCCTCGACCAGGGCCTCGGCCACGGCGACCGCGCGGCGCTCGGACAGGGTCAGGTTGCTGGCCGCGTCGCCGGTGGCGCTGGCCAGGCCCAGCACCTCGACCGCCCGCACACGGCAGGGGGCGACGAGGCGGGCGTGCAGCCGGACGGCCTCGCGGGCGGGATCGGTCAGGCGCGCCTCGTCCTCGCGGAAATAGACTTCGAACGTATGGCCGCGGCAGGCGGCAGGCGGTGTCACCAACCCGGCGCGCACGAACGGATCGCTGGCGCAGGCGGCGAGGCCGGCGCTCGCGGCGATGAGCCCGGCCAGTGCCAGGGCGCGGCGGTGTGTCGATGACCTCATGTTCAGCTCCCCTCTGCAAGAAAAGGGGCGACGCCCGTGCGCCGCCCCCCTTCAGATCCGTGTCGTCGCCACCGGCTCAGTAGCGGCGCGAGCCGTCTTCCCAGTAGCACTCGGTCTGACGGCCGTCATAGCAGTAGTAGTAGGCACGGCGCTGGTTGTCGTAGTAGCGCTGCTGGCTGGCGCGATCCTGACGTGAACCGCGGATGGCACCGACGGCACCGCCGACCACGGCACCGATGGCCGCCCCGGCGGCGGCGTTGCCGTCGCCGACGTTGTTGCCGATGATGGCCCCGGCCACTGCGCCGATGCCGGCACCGATGGCACCCTGGCGCACGGTTTCATTGGGCCCGCCGTAAGGGTCGCTGGCGCAGGCCGAAGCCAGCAGCCCGGCACCCGCGACGGCGATGATCGCCTTTTTCATGTAAGACTCCTCGTCCCTGCGTTTCGCCCCCGTGGTGAGAACGCTGGACCAGCGTGGCCGTTCCGGGGCAGGTTTGCACCACAACGATGGTGTATCATCGCTTGACCCTGCCGGGGAGGGCGGGGGAGATCACGAGCGCGGGAGGGCCTCGACATGCGATACCTTGAACCTGTTCGAATGGCGGACGACGCCGGCAGCGGCCCGGTCTGGACCCGGGCGAAGCGGCACAAGGGCGGCGGAGTGCCGGTGGTGGGCCTGCTCATCGGAGCCCTGGGCCTGCTGGGCGCGGCCACGGCCGGGCTGGCGATCAAGGAGCGGTCCTTCGCCGGGGCCGGCGAGACCCTCGACAAGGCGCTGGCGTCGGTGATCGACTTCGGCCGCGGCCTGGTCGGCCAGGCCGGGGAGGAGGCGACCGAGGCCGCCGACGAGACGGCGGCGGCGGCGACGGAGGCGGCGGAAAAGGCGGCGTCGGCGGCAGAAGCCGGGGCCGAGGCGGCCCGTGAAGAGCTGACCACTACCCCGTGACGATCGACGGGAACGTGGCGGGCGCCCAGGCGTTGCCGTCCGGATGAGCCCTGCCGCCGACCCGGCCGCCCCGATCGTCGATCCGGCGGCGGCCCGCCTGACGCCACACGCGGTGGTGCGCACCGTAACCTTGCTGGTCAACCCCCGGTCCGGCTCGACCGGACCAGGCGCGGGAGAGCGCGCACGCGCCCTGCTGGCGGAATGGCCGGTCAGGGCCCAGGTCATCGTCCTGGGCAGCGAGGACTTCGAGGCGCAGATCGCGGCGGCCCTCGCGGGCAAGCCGGACCTGCTGGCGGTGCTGGCCGGGGACGGCACGGCGCGCACGGCGGCCGCGCTGGCCGGCCCCGACGGCCCGCTGATCGCCCCCCTGCCCGGGGGCACCATGAACATGCTGTCCAGGGCGCTGTACGGCACCACCGACTGGGTCGAGGCCCTGACTGCGACTCTGGAGGCGGGCGTCCCGCGGGACGTCAGCGGCGGCAAGATCGGCGGCCATGTCTTCTACTGCGCCGCCATTCTCGGCTCGCCGGCCCTGTGGGCCCCCGCCCGCGAGGCGGTGCGCAGGGGACGCCTCGACCTCGCCTGGTCCTACGCCCGCAAGGCCCTGCGCCGTGCCTTCGGCGGCCGGGTGCGCTATCGCCTCGATGGCGGTCCGGTGCGGCGCGCCGAGGCCCTGGCGCTGCTGTGCCCGCTGATCTCGCGCGCCCTGAACGGCTCCGAGGACGGCCTTGAGGCGGCGGCCCTGAGCCCTGCCGATGCAGCCGAGGCCTTCCGGCTGGCCTATCACGCCATGACCAGCGACTGGCGGCACGATCCCGCCGTACTGACCGCCAAGGTCCGGACCGCCAGGGTCGAGGCGCGCTCGCGCATCCCGGCGGTGCTGGACGGGGAGTCGGTGCTGCTGGGCCCGCGCGCCCGGGTGCGGTTCCAGCCCCGAGCCTTCCGCGCCCTGGCTCCGGCTCCACCCGCTGCGGCGGACAGCGTCTGATGGGCCGGCTGCTTCAGTTCTCCGACGTCCATTTCGGCGTCGAGCACGCGGACACCTGCGCCGCGGCGCTGGACTACGCCCATGCTGCCGCGCCCGATCTGGTGCTGGTCACCGGCGACGTCACCCAGAAGGGCCTGCCGCCGGAGTTCGCCGCGGCGGCGCGCTGGATCGCCGCCCTGCCGGGGCCGGTGTTCGTCACCGTCGGCAACCATGACGTGCCCTACTACGACATCCTGGCGCGGCTGTTCTGGCCGTGGCGGGCGTTCGAGACGATCATCGGCCACCCGGCCCACGACCACGAGCACCGGGGCGACGGCCTGATGGTGCGAGGGGTGACCACGGCGCGAGGCTGGCAGGCGCGGCTCAACTGGTCCAAGGGAGCCATCGACCTGGACCAGACCCGGCGCGCCGCGGCGGCCCTGGCGGCGGCTCCGACCGGGCATCTGCGCATCCTCGCCTGTCACCATCCGCTGATCGAGATGGCAGGGGCCCCCATGACGGGGGAGGTTCGGCGCGGCGACCGGGCGGCGCGCATTTTCGCCGAGGCCGGGGTCGATCTGATCATGACCGGCCATGTGCATGTGCCCTTCGCCCTGCCGATCCAGAGGGGCGACGGCTGCTCCTATGCGGTCGGGTGCGGCACCCTCTCGCGCCGCGAGCGCGGGGCCCCGCCGGGTTTCAACCGGGTAGAGTGGGACGCCCACGCCATTGTCGTAACTGCGGTGGCCTGGATCGACGGCCGCTTCGTCGATCACGAGCGTTGGCGTCTGCCGCGCCGGCAGGACACCCGGCATGTGGAGACCCGCCCCGCGCTGCCCGACGTCGACGCCGCCATGACAGCCGCCGCCGTGTGAGCCGACGGCGGCCGTTGTGGCGTCGCGGGTGTGCCCGGTCCTGTCGTGCCCCCATCACCCCGTCACCCCCGGGCTCGTCCCGAGGGTCCACGGGCAGTCGCGCGCGGCTTTCACGTCTCCGCCGGCGACATCCAGTGATCGCGCCCGGCGGATCGACGGGCCCCCTGGACAAGCCCGGAGGTCACGATCACTGGGAACCAAACCCGATGTCTCGCCGCGTTTACAGGGTCACGACCTAACGGCGACGACGGCTCGGCCGGCTCTGCTCGGCGAAGGCAGCGGCGACCATGGTGGCCAGCGCCGGGTTGCGCAGGAAGATGAAGCCGCCCGCCAGGGCCGCGGCGACGCCAAGGATCGGACGATGGCGGAACAGCTGGACGGCGCGCGCGGCGAGGCCGAGCGGCTCGACGTCCTCCTCCGGATCGCCATACCCCCCGGCCTTGCCGAGGAAGACCGCGCCGATGATCCCCGCCAGGACGGCGAAGATCAGGGCGGTGAGGGCCGAGGCGGCCAGTGGTGTGACCAGAAGCTGCAGGGCGTAGAAGACCGTCGCCCCGAGGCTGACGATGACGACGAAGGCGCAGCCGGCGACGGCCAGCGCCGCCGCCATACGTTTGACCAGCCGCTTGCCGATCATCAGTGACGCCGGCCGGCGAGGAGAAGGCCGATGACCACGCCAATGCCCAGGGCAATGGCGGTCGACTGCACCGGGCGCTCCTGTACCCGCTCGACCAGGTAGCGCTGGGCCTCGTCGAGGCGTTCGGCCGCCTCGTCGTAGTATTCGCGGCCGCGCTCGCGCACCTCGTCATAGTAGACGCGGGCCTTCTCGCGGGCGACCTCGGCCTTCTCGCGCAGGGCGGCCTCGGCCTCGGCGGCCTTCGCGCGCAGGCGGGCGCTCTCCTCACGGCCGACGCTCTTCAGGTCCTCCTTCAGGGCGTTCAGGTCGGTCTTGACGTCTTCCCGGGCCTTGGACGTGGGCATGGTGAGCTCCTGCATAAAGCTGTTCGATCCTGATCTAGGGGACCCCGCAGCCGAACGCCAGACCGGGGCTGCCTGTTCCGCCCGGTCGCCGCTGATCGACAGCCGGAGGGGCCGGCACCAGACCGAAATCGGTTGAGTTGGACGCCGTCCAGCTCGGCTCAGATCTCGGTCCAGTTAAAACCGGGAGCCTGATGCACGGGATCGATGGAATCGCGAGGTGATTCCATCTCAACCGATCAGGCTCTATGCCTTGGCCATGAGCGACTGGCTGTTCCCTCCCGCCCCCGTCCCCGCCCTGCCGATCGTCGGCGAGACGCGATGCTTCCCGGTGCGCCGCATCCTGTGCGTCGGCCAGAACTACGCTGCCCACGCCCGCGAGATGGGCGCGGCCCGGGCCGAGCCCTTCTTTTTCGCCAAGCCGGCCGACGCCCTGGTTCCCGGCGGCGGGCCTGTGCCCTACGCCCCGGCCACCGCCGATCTGCACCATGAGGTCGAGCTGGTCGCCGCCGTCGGCGCGGACGGGACCATCGCCGGCTGGGCGGTCGGCTGCGACCTGACCCGCCGCGACCTGCAGGCGAAGGCCAAGGCGGCAGGCCGGCCGTGGGACGCGGCCAAGGGCTTCGACCACTCGGCCCCGTGCGGCCCGCTGACCCTCGGAGCCCTGCCGGACCCGGACGGGGAGATCCGACTCTCGGTCAACGGCGCGGTCCGCCAGACCGGCCGGCTGTCGGACATGGTGTGGAGCCCGGAGGAGATCGTGCGCGAGGCCGGGCGTCTGTGGCACCTGGCCCCGGGCGACCTGATCTTCACCGGGACGCCGGAAGGCGTCGGCCCCGTCCGCCCCGGCGACCGGGTCGAATGCCGCATCGCCGGCCTGGCTCCGCTGGATCTGGAGATTACGGAGGCGCGGGCGTGATCCTGCACGGCTACTGGCGCTCGGGCACGAGCTACCGAACGCGCATCGCGCTGAACCTCAAGGGCCTGACCTATGCGCAGGCCGGGGTCGACCTGCGCACGGGGGCCCAGCGCTCGGACGCCTTCCGGGCGCTCAATCCGCAGGGCCTCGTGCCGGCGCTGGAGGTCGGCGCGGACGACGGCGGCCCTGCCGTCCTGACCCAGAGCCCGGCCATTCTGGAGTGGCTGGAAGAGGCCTTCCCGACCCCGCCGCTGCTGCCGGCGGCGGCGCTGGACCGGGCGCAGGTCCGGGCCATGGCGGCCCTGATCGGCTGCGACATCCATCCGCTCAACAATCTGCGGGTGCTGACTGTCCTGCGGACGACCTTCGGGGCCGACCAGGCCGCCGTCGACGCCTGGGCTGCGGGCTGGATCGCGCCGGGGTTCACGGCGCTGGAGGCGCTGGTGGCGCGTCACGGCGGCGCCTGGTGCTTCGGGGACGCCCCGACCCTCGCCGACTGCCATCTGATTCCGCAGATCTATTCCGCCGGCCGCTTCGGCGTGCCGGTCGAGGCCTGGCCGCGGCTGGCGGCGATCGCGGCCCGGGCGGCGGACCATCCGGCCTTCGCCGCGGCCCATCCGGACCGCCAGCCCGACGCCGATCCGGCGGCCTGAGAGCGACCTGAGAGCGACCTGAGAGCGACCTGACCGCGGCTGCAGGACCGGCGTTCGGTAACTTCTCGTCAGGGTCTCGGAAGCCTCCGCTTAAACTTTTCCGTGCACGGTGCGGGGGTGAGCAAGTCCGCGCGCCCGAATCCCGCTGAACGCCTGTGCGTCGCCCCGGCGTCGACCGGGGCCCGCGCCGGTGCTGCCCTGGCCGAGGATGTGGCGCGGCCGCTGCTCGAGACCGCCGCCGCCGCCGGCATCCGGCGCGTCACCTCCCGCCCCGCCGGCGATGTCGAGCGGGCGCTGGGCCAGGCCTGGCCCTTCCCCAGCCCGTTCCGGGTCGACGCTCGCACCGCCCCCCTGGCCGAGGGGCTGGACCGGGTCGAGGCCCGCGCCCGCCGCTCGCTCGAACGCATGGGCCTGCCGCGCGGCGAGACCCTGCTGGTCAGCCGCGCCGCCGATCTGGCCGGGGCCGAGGGCCGCGCCCTGTGGGACCGTCTGGAGAAGCTCAAGGCCCAGGGCCTGTACCGCCGCATCGGCCTGTGCGCCGGGCCGGAGGACGACCCCGAACTGCTCGGCCGCCGCTTCGCCGCGGATGTGGTCCGCCTGCCCTGCAACCTGCTGGACCAGCGCGCCCTCCGCAGCGGCGCTCTGGAAGCCCTGGCCGTGGCCGGGATCGAGGTGCAGGTCTCCGCCGTCTTCGCCCACGGTCGCCTCTTCTCCGGCGGCGACGCCGCGGTCGGCCAGACCCCCGGCCTGTCACGCACGCGCCGGCGCCTGGCCGAGGCCCGCCTCGACCCGATGCAGGCGGCGCTGGGTTTCGGGTTGAGCCTGCCCGGCGCCCCGGTGCTGGTGGTGTCCTGCGCCTCGGCGGCGGAGCTGCGCGCCATGCTGGCGGCGGTGCACGCCAGCGGCCGCGGCCCCGGCCCGGACTGGGCCGAGTTCGCGCTGGAGCCGGCGGCCGCCGGGACCCTCACGGATCTGGCGACCGCCGACGCCGCCTGAGCGGTCTCAGAAGGCGAGTCGCACCCCGAGATACGCCGACCGGCCCGGCTCGCCGTAGCCGCGCACCTGCTGCCAGGCCTCGTCGGTCAGGTTGATGACCCGCGCGGTCAGCTCGACCTCCTCGGTCAGCCGCAGCCGGCCGGTCAGGTCGCCGACCACGAAGCCGTCGCGCGGGCCGGCCGGATCGACCGCCTCGCTCTCGCCGCGCACGATCAGATTGACCCCGCCGCGCGCGCCGCTCCAGCCGAGGCGGACCGAGCCGGTCTGCTCCGGCACGCGCGCCAGCCGGGCAACGGTGGCGGCGTTGACGGCGTCGATCGTGGCGTACGCGAGGGTCAGGTCGAACCCGGCGCGCAGGACGGCGCGGCCCTCCAGCTCGATCCCCTCGCTCTTGGTACGGGCGAGGTTGACGTAGACGCTGTCGAAGGTGACCGGGTCGAAGACATAGCTGATCTGGTCCTCGACCTCGAGGCGGTAGGCGGTGATCCGCCCCTCCAGCCGGCCGTCGCCGGACCGCCAGCCCAGCGCCAGCTCGCCGCCCTCGGCCGTTTCCGGCCGCAGGCGCGGGAAGGGTTGGGACGAGAAGCAGTAGTCGCATAGGGCCTGGCTGATGCTGGGGGCCTTGAAGCCCGTGCCCCAGGCCCCGGACAGGACGAGGCCGGCGGGCAGGCTCCAGGCGGCCGAGATTCGCCCGGAGGTTTCCTCGCCGAAGACGTCGGTGGCGTCGTGGCGCAGGGCGGCGGTCAGGTTCAGCCCGGTCAGCAAGGCCCAGCGGCCGGTGAGGAAGGCCGAGGTGGTGGTCAGGGTCTCCTCCCCGCCGGTGGAGATGGAGCCGGTGGCGGCGTCGTGCTCGACCCCGCCGACCACGGCGAGGCGCTCGCCGAGGCCGCCCTCCGCCTGCCAGCGCCAGATCGTGCGGTCGGCGACGAAGCGGCTGGGGAAGGCCGAGACCGTGTCGCGCTCCAGATCAAGGCCGGAGACGCTGAGGCGGTGCTGCAGCCCGGCGGCGGCGAAGCTGAGCCCGGCGGCGCCCGACCAGGTGCGGCTGGCGATGCGGTCGGCGGTGTCGGCCAGCGCGAAGCGCGGGGCCGGGAAGCCGTCGATGTCGGCGTCCAGCTCGCTGTAGCGCAGGCTGCCGTCCAGCTGCACCGGACCCAGATCGCGGCGCGCCTTCAGCCCGGCGATGACGCTGACCATGCCGTCGGCCTCGACATTGCCGTCGCGTTCGTCGGCGGCGGAGATGCCGTCGGTCTCGACGCGGGAGGCGTACACCGACAGGCCGCCGGTCGCGCCCTGGCGGCCGGCCTCGAGGCGGCCGCGGCGCGTGCCGAAGCTGCCGGCCTCGGCCTCCAGGCCGATCCCGTCGACCTCGGCGGTGGTCAGGGCGATGACCCCGCCGATGGCGTCCGAGCCCCACAGGGAGGACTGCGGCCCGGACAGGGTCTCGACCCGGGCCACGCCGGCCAGGTCGAGCCCGCCGAAGTCGTAGGCGCCGTTGACCTCGGCCGGGTCATTGACCGGGGCACCGTCGATCAGGACCAGGGTCTTGCCCGGGGCGGCCCCGCGGATGCGCACCTGGGCCAGGCCGCCGAACGGGCCGGCGCGGGTCACGGTCAGGCCGGGGATGGCGGCGAACAGGTCGGTGGCCAGCACCGCGCCGCGCCGCTCGATCTCGCGGCGATCGACCACCCGGGCGCCGGGGGTCTGCAGCTGCAGGGCCGGCAGGCGGGTGGCGGTGACCACCACCTCGGCCACTTCGGTGGTCTCGGCGGGGTCAGGCTCCTGGCCGGACGCCAGGCAGGGGGAGGCGAGCGCCGACAGGGCGGCGCTGACGAACAGCAGACGTCTCACAGGGACGATCCCTCCTCGGGCCCGGACTCGCGCGGGTCCGGGCAAGGTTGAAGCGCGCGCCGACCCGCCCTCCGGAGCGGGCTCCGGCGGACGTCGCGAACGGTCGGGTCGCTTCGACGGATCGATCCCGTGTCACTGTCTGGTCCCGGACAGGCGACGAGCGACGTCGGCGGCCAGGTCTCCTGGCTTGCGGGTCATCGACCGGTCGTCCTCGCCTTCCCGGTCGTCCGGCCGGGCGAACCCGGTCGGCCTTCCAGTGACGCCGCCTCGCCCGAAGGCGCCGCGGGGCGGACGGCGGTCTCACCGCCTACAGTTGCGGGCACAGCCGCGGTGTTCGACCGCGTTCCCTTAACCGCCTGCGGAGCTTTTGGCAGGCGTCGGGGGAGGGGGCAAGACAGCCGGGGACAAGCGCCGCAAGCCGCTTGAGCGGGGCGGCGGTATCCGTCACCTTCCGGCGCGCCCATGAACGCCCTTCCCAGCCCTGCCCCGACCGCGGCCGCCGAGGCCGTCTCGCCGATGATGGCCCAGTTTCTGGAGGCCAAGGCGGCGCATGCGGACAGCCTGCTGTTCTTCCGCATGGGCGACTTCTACGAGCTGTTCTTCAAGGACGCCGAGGTGGCGGCGGCGGCGCTGGGCCTGACCCTGACGAAGCGCGGCAAGCACCTGGGCGAGGACATCGCCATGGCCGGGGTGCCGGTGCACGCCATGGAGGGCTACCTCGCCCGGCTGATCCGGCAGGGCTTCAAGGTCGCCATCTGCGAACAGACCGAGGACCCGGCCGAGGCCAAGAAGCGCGGCTCGAAATCGGTGGTGCGGCGCGAGGTGGTGCGGGTGGTGACGCCTGGCACCCTGACCGAGGAATCGCTGCTGGACGCGCGCGGGGCCAACCGGCTGGCGGCGGTGGCGATCGTGCGTGGGGCCGCGGCGGTGGCGGTGGTGGAGCTGTCCGCAGGTGAGGTCGAGACCGTGGCCTGCGCGCCGGAGGCCCTGGCCTCGACCCTGGCCGCCTTCCGGCCCAGCGAGGTGCTGGCCCCCGAACGGCTGTTCGCCGATCCGCTGGCGCGGGCGGCGCTGGACGCCAGCGGCGGCGCGGTCCAGGCCCTGGCCCAGGCGCTGGCCGAGCCGTCCGGGGCCCGGGCCCGGGCCGAGCGGCTGTACGGGGTGCGGGCGCTGGACGGGTTCGGGGCCTTCGCCCCGGCCGAGGTGGTCGCCCTGGGCCTGCTGGCGGCCTATCTGGAGAGCACCCAGGCCGGGCGGCTGCCGCCGCTGAAGCCGCCGCGCCGGGCCGGGGAGGCGGGCTTTCTGGCGATCGATCCGGCGACCCGCGCCAGCCTTGAGATCGACCGCACCCAGCGCGGCGAGCGCGAGGGCTCGCTGCTGGCCTGCATTGACCGCACCGTCACCGCCGGCGGGGCCCGGGCGCTTGCCGAGAGACTGGCCCGGCCGCTGACCGGCCCGGCGCGCATCGGGGCCCGGCTGGACGCGGTGGAATGGTTCGTCGAGCGCCGCGATCTGCGCCGCGACGTGCGCGACCTTCTGGGCGGAGCCGGGGATCTGGCACGGGCGACGACGCGGCTGGCGCTGGGTCGCGGCGGGCCACGTGACCTGGCCGCGGTGCGCGCCGCCCTGACCGCCGGCGAGGCGCTGGCGGCGCGGATGCTGGAGGGGACCGGGCCGCTGGCTGCCACTCCGGCGGAGATCGCCGCTGCGCTGGACGCCCTGATCCCGACGGCGGAGACCGGAGCGCTGCTGGCCGACCTGCGCGTCGGCCTGGCCGAGGTGCCGCCCCATCTGGCCCGCGACGGCGGCTTCACGCTGCCGGGCTACCGGCCGGAGCTGGACGAGGCCCGGGCCCTGCGCGACGACAGCCGCAAGGTGGTGGCCGAGCTGGAGGCGCGGGCCGTCCACGCCTCCGGCGTCCCCTTCAAGGTGCGCCACAACGCCGTGCTGGGCTATTTCCTCGAGGCGACGGCGAAGGCGGCCGAACCGCTGCTGCGCCCGGATGGCTCTCGCGACCCCGACAGCCCCTTCATCCACCGCCAGACCCTGGCCAACCAGGTGCGCTTCACCACGACGGAGCTGTCGGAGCTGGACGCCCGCATCAACCAGGCCGGTCACCGTGCGCTGGCGCTGGAGATGGACTATTTCGAGGGCTGGCGGCACCGGGTCGAGGCCCTGGCCGGGCTGCTCGGCGCGGCCGCCGCGGCCCTGGCGGCGCTGGACGCCCATGCGGCGCTGGCGGAGTGGGCCGAGGAGACCGGGGCGGTCCGGCCGGTGGTCGAGGACAGCCTGGTGTTCGAGGTCGAGGCCGGTCGCCACCCGATCGTCGAGGCGGCGGTCCGGGCCGGGGGCCTGCCCTACACGCCCAATGCCTGCCGGCTGGACGGCACCGGTGCGACCGGGCCTCGACTGGCGATCGTCACCGGCCCGAACATGGCCGGCAAGTCTACCTTCCTGCGCCAGAACGCCCTGCTGGTGATCCTCGCCCAGGCCGGGGCCTTCGTGCCGGCGGTCTCGCTGCGTCTCGGGGTGGTGGATCGGCTGTTCAGCCGGGTGGGGGCCGGCGACGACCTGGCCCGCGGCCGCTCGACCTTCATGACCGAGATGGTCGAGACCGCGGCCATCCTCAGCCAGGCCACGGCGCGCAGCTTCATCGTGCTGGACGAGATCGGCCGCGGCACGGCGACATATGACGGACTGGCCATCGCTTGGGCGGTGGCGGAGTCCCTGCACGAGACGACGCGTGCCCGCACCCTGTTCGCCACCCACTATCACGAGCTGGCCGGGTTGGAGACGCGGCTGGCGCACGTTTGCAACCTTTCGATGCGGGCGCAGGACTGGAACGGGGAGCTCGTGTTCCTGCACGAGGCGCGGCCGGGGGCGGCGGACCGCTCCTACGGGGTGCAGGTGGCGCGGCTGGCCGGGGTGCCACCGGCGGTGGTCGAGCGGGCCCGCGACATTCTGGCGCGGCTGGAAGGCGAGGCGCGGGCGCAGGCGCGGCTGGACGACCTGCCGCTGTTCGCAGCCGGTGCTCCGCCGGCACCCGTGGCCGCCGCGGCCCCGTCGTTGCTGGAGACGGCGCTGGCCGCAGTGTCGCCCGACGACCTGAGCCCGCGCGAGGCGCTGGAGCTGGTCTATCGGCTGAAGGCACTGGCGACGCCCTGACGGCGCGGCGGGGAGCGCCTATGCTGCGACCATGATCCCGTCTCCTGAACGGCTGGACGCGGCGCTGGCCGCCGCTGCCGCGGCACCTGACCCGCGCGCGACCCTCGCCGCCCTTCTGGGGGCGCGCCACCAGGCCGCCCGGGCGCGGGCCTTCCGCCGGCTCGAGGCTGGGGCCGGCGGGGTCGAGGTAGCCCGGGCCCTGTCCGCCGCCGCCGACGACATGATCGGCCAGCTCTGGCGCTTCACCACCGGGGTGCTGTTTCCGGCGCCCAACCCGACCGAGGCCGAGCGGCTGGCAGTGCTGGCGGTCGGGGGCTACGGCCGTGGGGTTCTCGCGCCCTTTTCGGATCTCGACCTGCTGTTCCTGCGCCCGTGGAAGACTACGGCGCGCACGGAGTCGGTGGTCGAGTTCATGCTCTATGTGCTGTGGGACCTGGGGCTGAAGGTCGGCTCCGCGGTGCGTTCGGTCGACGAGAGCCTGTCGCTGGCGCGGCAGGACATGACCATCCGCACCGCCCTGCTGGAGGCCCGGCCGCTGGTGGGCGACGCTGCCCTGGCCGCAACCCTGCTCGCCCGCTTCCGCCGGGAGGTGGCGCGCAGCGACCCGCGGCCCTTCATCGCCGCCAAGCTGGCCGAGCGCGACCAGCGCCACCAGAAGGCCGGGGCGGTACGCTACAAGGTCGAGCCCAACGTCAAGGACGGCAAGGGCGGGCTGCGCGACCTCAATACCCTGTTCTGGATCGGCCGCGGGCTGGCACCCGAGCGCGACCACGACTTCGAGACCGCCGGCGATGATCCCGGCGACCGGGTGCTGGAGGGGCTGCTGACCCCGCGCGAGCGGCGCACCTTCGCCTTCGCCTTCGACTTCCTGTGGCGGGTGCGGGCGCATCTGCACCTGGCCGCCGGCCGGGCGGCGGAGACGCTCAGCTTCGACCTGCAGCCCGAGGTGGCGCGGCGCATGGGCTGGCGCGGCCGCGGCGACGAGCCGGCGGTCGAGCGTTTCATGCGCCGCTACTTCCTGGTGGCGCGGGACGTCGGCGCCCTGACCCGGGCGATCAGCGCCAAGCTGGAAGCGCGGCAGCAAAAGACCGCGCTGGGCCTGTCGCGGCTGCTGCCGCGGCGCGCCCGCCCGCTGGGCGTAGAGGGGTTCACCGCCGAGGCTGGCCGGCTGTCGGTGACCGGGCCGGAAGTGTTCGAGGACGATCCGGTGAGGCTGCTGGAGCTGTTCGTCACCGCCGACGCCGAGGACCTGGACCTGCACCCGGACGCCTATGCGGCGGTGATCCGGACCCTGCCGAAGGTCACGCCCGCCCTGCGTCGCGACCCGCGCGCGGCGGCGGCCTTCCTGCATGTGCTGGCGCATGGCCAGAACCCCTACCGGGTGCTGACCCTGATGAACGAGACGGGACTGCTGGGGCGCTTCCTGCCCGAGTGGGGCCGTATCGTCGGCCAGACCCAGTTCAACATGTACCACGCCTATACGGTCGACGAGCATACGCTGCAGGCCATTCGCGTGATCGCCGACATCGCCGCCGGGCGGCTGACAGACGACCATCCGCTGGCCTCGGAAATCGTCCACCGCATCGCCGACCGCGAGGCCCTGTTCCTGGCCATGTTGCTGCACGATGTGGGCAAGGGCGGAGAGCGCGGCCAGCTGGAGGACGGCGCCATCGCCGCGCGCCGGGCTTGCGAGCGACTGGGGGTCGACGCGCGGCGGATCGAGCAGGTGGTCTGGCTGGTGCGCCATCACCTGGCCCTGTCCGACCACGCCCAGAAGCGGGACGTGTCTGACCCGGCCACGGTGCGGGCCTTTGCCGAGCTGGTCGGCGACCCGGAGCGGCTGCGGCTGCTGCTGGTGCTGACGGTGGCCGACATCCGCGCTGTCGGGCCGGGAGTGTGGAACAGTTGGAAGGGCCGGCTGATGCGCGACCTGTATGCCCAGGTCGAGGCTCTGTTCCGCGGCGAGTCCGTGACCCGCGCCGATCCGCTGGCGGAGCACCCCGGGCTGCTGGAGGTGGCGCAGGCCTCCGGCGCGGCAGTCGAGGTGCGGGCCCCGGACGCCCGGACCCGCGGCCCCGCCGACGCCGACGAGAGCGCCCACGTCACCGAGGTGGCGGTGGCGGCCCGCGACCGGCCGGGCTTGTTCGCCGATCTCGCCGAGGCGCTGGCGGCGGCCGGGGCCGATGTGGCCGGGGCGCGCGTGGCGACCACCGACGACGGCTGGGCGTTGGACGTGTTCCTGATCCAGGACGGTGCCGGAGCCCCCTGGGGCCAGGCCGAGGCGCGGCGGCTGCCGGGGCTGAAGGCGGCGCTGGAGGCGGCGGCCCGGGGCCGGCGGCCGTCGCGGGTGCCGGAGCCGCCGCCGCTGAGCCGCCGCCGCGCCGCCTTGG
>Ga0315901_10001110_pt1 | contig 38780 bp, 64 predicted proteins | sample LakEriMetagenome_10_FD_203761 | JGI IMG/M metagenome (GOLD analysis project Ga0315901, IMG submission 203761) | Freshwater fungal communities from buoy surface, Lake Erie, Ohio, United States - Buoy 2 MA116 | ecosystem: Environmental > Aquatic > Freshwater > Lake | place: USA: Lake Erie, Ohio...
TAAGCGTGATGACCACGCCTTCGAGGATAACAAGGAAGAATACTTCTATGAACTGACGGAGGTTAGTGATGTCTAAGCCTACGGTAGACTACTGGCAAGCAAAGGCAGATCTATGCCGTGACCTTGCACTAGCACAGATTATAGATGGAGATGAGAAGATGGAGAAGGAGGCAGGGATGAACCTAATGCGTATGGTACACGCCCTGTCTATGGTAGATGCATACAACGAAGGAGGAAGTGATGACAAGTAAGGTAGTTATAGAGGTAATGGGTGGAGTGGCTTATCTTGTAAGCGCACCAGAAGGAATAGAAGTAGAGATCAACGACCTAGATAATCAAAGAGCAGAAGATGACAACTGATAATGTTGTGGGATTCCACCCAAAGAATAAACTGGTAAACTTCTATGAGATAGCAACGGCAGAAGGCAACGCAGTATGGGGCGGGGAAGACCCGCATAGTGCAGTCCAATGGCTACGCCAATCACCGCTCAACTCACGTCTATTAGTCTCCTGCTGGGAAGCAGGGGAAGAGGATGCCAGGTTGATAATTGAACCCATTGACATAACAAAGATTGTGTTTGCAGTAATGGCGGGTGCACAATGAAGATACAAGGTATGTATTTGAATGGTCCAATGGGTGGCAGGATTATTGAACTACCTGATCCACCTCCTGCAAAACTTACTGTTGCAGTTAATCTTAATAGATGTATGCACAGTGACCCTGAGCAGGGATTTCCAATAACTATGCTGCAGTACAGCGTTAATAAACCCGCCAATCCACTTGCTCCCTATGCTATTACTTTGGATAGCGACTTCGATGATACGGGTTGGTACTGTCCAACTTGTAGGGCTGAGGCTGAGGTTCGCTACAAACTTAACAAAATTAGAGAGATATTAAGAGAAGAAGATGACGATGACGAAGATGAGGAGTATTGAGATGAGCATATTGACTGACGCATTAATTGATGCTAAGGCTGAACTTTGTTGGAACCATCAACAAGAACAACTTCTAGGCAAGGTAAAGATTGACTGTATCTGTGGGAAATTAGCCGATATGATTTACTTAACTAGGCAAGAGATCGCAGAAGAAATTGAGGCTTATCGCGTAGACAGATGTAGATGCGAGCAAACTTTAGATAAGGATTGCGATGCTTTAATTAAGGCTGTCTCTATTGCAAGGGGAACTAAATGACATACGATGAATTGCTGGCAAAGATAGATGAAACCGAAACTGTAGGCTGGTGGTCACCAATCCGTTTTAAACGCCCTTCTACTTCAGCCCTTCGTGCAGTAGTAGGATTGCATAGACCAGCGTGGGCTTCTGATGGAGATATGTGTTTAACTTGTAGCAAAATACTTAGTGTGACTTCATTTGAAATGACAGTCCAGCAAGCCAAGTATCCTTGTTCGACAATCAAAGCAATTGAGAAGGAGTTACTATGAGTTACGTACTAGGTTTAATGATAGTGATGCTGATAGCCTATGGCCTAATAGTGTGGGAGGACAAGACAAACAATGGAGGCAAAAAATAAGAGATTAGTTGGTGCTGCCAATCAAGCAGTACGCCAACGCAACTACAGAAGGGCAAGAGATCGTGCGCTAGTACGTCTTGCTCATCTTTACCCTGATACCTATAAGCAGTTGCTCGAAATGGAGAAGAAGACAGATGAACAAGAAGGTAAAACGTGGCTTGACCTTGATGGTAATACTGTCCCTGTTGTCGGTGTTCGTATCCATACAGCAGACGGACGAGGTGGACCCGTCATCAAAGATACCCTTCGTAAAGGAAAGAACGAAGGCAACAATGGAGGAGAAGCGTGAGAACAAAGCACTTGTCATTAGTTACTCACGAGCACTCGGTTACAGTAAGCGTGAAGTCAGATGTCTCGTCGCCTTATGGACCCGTGAGAGCAGGCTTGACCACCTCGCAGATAACCCCAGAAGCACGGCTTACGGAATTGCTCAACTCCTTAGAGAGCGTAGTAGACAACCTGAATTTCAAATCCTTCACGGTCTACGATACCTTGATCATCGCTACGGAAAATCTGCGTGTCGCGCTCTCAAACATAGCGACAGAAGAGGATGGTACTGATACACTTTGAGTGCATCCTCCTTTCGGATAACAAGAACCTCACCGCTACCCTTCCTGCGGTGGGGTTCTTTGCTATCCACCTGTGGAGTAGAAGCCTTTGCCCTTAAAGGTAATGGATGGAGCATCCCACTTACGCACCATACTTATGTGGCACACAAAGCAAGATGGTTCACGTGGTTCTTCGTGGATGCTACGTTCAATAGTAAGTTCTGCCTTGCAATCAGGACAGTTGTAGTCATACATCATTGGTAAGGCGATTCCCCTCCCATAAAGTTAAGTATCTTACGCAATGCATTGCCACATCTACGATCAGCAGTAGAGATAGCACACTCAGTTGCCTCACTTAACTGTTGCAACGTGTAGTTCTCGTGGTATCTAAGGCGAAGGATGTTCTTCTCATCTTCATCTAATAGTTCATAAGACTTCTTGATGTCAATGAGTGTGGCTAATAGGTTGCCACCTTCTGCGGGTGCTGCAGGCTTGCGTGGTGTGCCATCATTGACTAGGTTCTGTGCCTGTTCAATGGCAGTATCATTGACCACGCTTGCAATTACATATGGCAATAGTTGTGCAATGGTAGTCACATCATAGAAGGACTCATCATTGGTTTGATACCCCGATCTAGTAGCCTTCTCCTTACGGGCATAGCGTTCAATGCCACGTCGCATCTGAAATGCAATACGCTTCTGATTGATAAGACGCTTAGTCTCATCCTCTTCATTTAGCAACCCATTGAAGTAAGACACACGTGTCATCAACCAAGCGTATGCTTCTTGCGTTAGGTCAGCACGATCTACATACTTACGATAGCGACGGTGAACAATAGTCACCACACTAGGTACAAGATCGTTAAGTATTGGGTGTGGATCAGTCACGAGGCCAAGTTCCATCTAATACCATCAGTGCAATGGCACTGTAGTTAAGTAGATCAATAAAGGAATCACGCAACGACTCGTTCTCAGGTGTTGCACCGCTATCAATCAAGTGGTTGATGCGTGCAGTCTTATCGTGCATACGCACACGCAGACCATTGAGTGGTCCACCAGGGGACAGACTAATGTTAGTTGGACCGTAGTCCTTATGCTTCTTGATGAGCAGGTTACCTGCATCATCTAGCACCTTCCACACATCTGTTATGAACGTATTGGTATCGGGCGTATTGTTAGTACTTCGCTTTGCATATCCACGGAAAGGATCTGAAAGCCCAAATGCTGCAAAGTTTGTACCATCGTGGCCCAGTCTCTTTCGGTCATCGTCATACATCAAACGCCTCCAAATAATTTCAATGCCTCATCCTTACCGTATGTAAGGTAGTAATCATTGATGTCCATTGATGCTGGCAATGATACTATGCGTGAGTTCATTACCTCTTGTGACACACGGCGGGAGAACTCAGCACCTGGGTTAGTACCATCGTCTTTGATGTCGTTATCACCTACAACATAGACGGTATCGTAGCCAGTAAATAACTTAACAAAGTGTGGCTTCCAAGCCTGCACTCCTGGCACACCGACAGCAGGTATCCCAATCAAACCTGATACAACTACTGCATCTAACTCACCTTCACATACAACGATACTAGGTGAATCAATAGTTACATCAACAACATTAAACAGGTGACCCTTCTGTCCTGTAGGTGCACCGTACTTAGGCTTGCCATCATCTAGCCTACGAAACTTAACGCCAACACACATACCAAGTGCAGTCAGGTATGGGATAGATAGCCAACCAGTATGGTGTTCGTGCCCATTGATAGGGTCAGTGACCATACCTAATGAATACTGTAATGCAACCTCCTCAGATATCCCACGTCCTTCGAGATACTCCAGAGCCTTTTCGTCCAGACTTTTGCTGTAATGTGTGACCGCTTCCAGCAGTGATTTCGATTGCTCTTTTGAGTGCATCCTTAAACTCCAAATTCTCTATGATACTGACAACATTTACTGCGTTGCCACCCTTTCCACAGGTGTGACAAAAGAATAGGTTGTCATATGTATTGATGACAGCACTACGCCTTTTGTCTGGATGGATGCAGCACCTAACAGATGCTGACCTACCCTCTCTTACTTCTCCTCCGTAATGGAGAACGATTGCTCCTATGGGGATTGTGTTTGCATCAACGGGACCTTTGAATTTCCCCGTCTTACGTACCCTGGACCAGTCTTGTGTTGACATACACACCCCTTGTAGTCGCACTTGTCGTGCCAGTTAGAGGCACGCTTGTAATGGGAAAGAGTGTTCTCTTCTCCCGCTTTCATACAGTTAGAACAAATCATTTGAACTCCTTCAGTTCAGTAACTGGTACTCGCCATCCACCAATGGCTTCATCTCTGTATTGCACTGTTGCATACTCTTCAGGGTTACACCAACCATAGACTTCAACCTGTGAGTAGTAATCTTCATCAAGAATCTTTGTTCCTACTATGATCTTGCCGTTATCTTTACTCCAAAATGGAATTGAATCACGTGTGCGTACAGTACGTACCTCAAAGTTTACACCCACATCAGGCAACTTAGCCCGACGAGGATGTAGTTCATTGGGATACCACGGTACATTCCAAGCAGTATCAGTAAGAGATGCAACTGCCCACTCAGATACGTTGGCTCGCACATTGGCAAGAAGTTCGTGCTCTAAGTAGCCGTTCTTCTTACCCTCTGCATAGTTAGGGCGATCTACTGACCCATACTTAGCAAGCCAACGCTCTGTTGCGAGCATCGTACAAACTCTTACTTCATCCCTACTCAGGCGTACTATCATCTGCCTCTTCTTCAGTAGTTGAATCTTCAACCACTTCTTCTACTACTGGTACTAGTATTTCTGTTGTTGTTATTTCTCCACCTGGTACTGGCATTATTGTTTCTCCTTTAGCCATTGAGTTAAGTCTTGGATTACCCAAGCCTGATCTATTGGTGCGTTGCGACGCTTAACTACAACATAAGACAAAGGTACTTCCCCAATACCACGTGCCTTTGCGTAGTTAAGCGCCTCAACTTGCGCTTCTCTCCAGAACTCAGGCAGGGAAAGGGTCTGCCTGTTCTTGAGTTCAAGGATGTAGGTTTCTCCAGATATGATAACAACCATATCTCCCTCATCCTTTGCCCCAGCCTTAGTCAAACGCTCTGCTATGACTCCCGCGTTACGTAACCATTTCATAACATCTGTCTCAAACTGAGAACCTTTTCTTCCATTCTTGTTAGCCATTAACGCACCGCTTATCAGCGCAAGTATGCTCTGCCTTGTGCATCTTGATCTCCTATCTGACACGATGCGAAGTTAACAAATAGTGTAGCCCATTTCGAGGCATCTGCTGTGTGTGGACCAAAGCGATTCTTCACTGCAGCCACACGTAACACACCTCCACCTTGATCTGGTTCATAACCTAATGTGAGTATCAGTGCAGGTAACTGACTGACCTTACCGTGAATAGAACGTCGTGGTGGTGGCATCATTGGTGAACCGTACTCACTCTGCTCTGATACGTGATGAAGTACTAAGACACAAGCCTCTGTCTTGCGTGCCATATCGTGCAACTCCATCATAATTGCACGTAGCCCAGCCCATTCATTGTCTGTCTCGGCTGCAACATTCATTAAGTTATCAATGATAATTAACTCAGGTGCTATTCCGTACAGTTCAACGTAGGCTTTGATTTCTAATTCAATGTCATCTAATGATGGACTTGAATCAAAGACCCACTGTATATGTGACATCTTGTTTAGATGTTCAGCGTAGTAGTCAGGTTTGTATTCCATATTGGATTCAACTGTTAACTGTGTGTGCCCTGAGATCTGCGCTGCAGATCGCATTAGCACCGTAGCAGTATCAGTATCTGCGGAAAAGAAAAGTGTTGGTACCTTTGCCTTGATTGCATAGACAAGAGAGAACATACTCTTGCCAGCATTAGGTGCAGCAGCAACCATACATACTTGCCCTCGTCTAAATTTAATGGACTCACTAGCCAACCCAGTCCATACATCAGGCAATGGCACAGCCTTGATAGTGCTGGTGCTCAGTGCCCTCTTTAGATTAAGCAACTTCCCCATCCCCTCCAAGATTTATTCTGCGTTGTCTCCTTATTGCAAGACGTTGACGTGGTGCTAGACCACCCCATATACCGAACTGTTCTTTGTGGATTCCCCACTCAGCACATTCGATCTTATGAGTACAACTCTTACAGATTGATTTCGCATACTGACTTTCACCGAAACTTACTGTTCCCTCTTTGTCAGGGAACCAGAAGTCTCCACCTATCTGTGCACATAACGGGTTCTCGTACTCACGAGGTTCCCGCATTTAATTATCTTAAGAAGATAGGGTCGCACTTATCTGCAGCACCCTTTGGTGCAGCACACATCCACGCTTTCCAAGGTCCACGCGCTGATGTTCCATTACGGAAAGCCATATTGCCGTGCTTACAGGTTGGTGCCTGTCCTTCTGAAACTACTGGAGCAGATGCTGCAACTGGTGTTGCGTTAAAAGATTCTGCAACTGATGCAACTGTTGGCGCACTACCGTGTAAGTCACTACCTGTTGTACGGATTAGTGATGCCACCATTCCAAGATCTGATAGACCTGTCTCTAAATCTTTTACATCTGTTGCATAAAGATTGATAAGCGTTCCATCATTTAACTTATAGTTGATTTGGAACTTTGTGTTTTCGTTTGCAGCCATTTACTTTCCTCCAGTTTGTTTGATTTGTAACCGCTGTGATTCACTACCAAACTTCTTAGGTACAAACCCAAGTAGTTTTTCTACCTCTTCACTGTCAATACTTTCACGACCTCTGACAGTTGTCCAACTGACTTCTACTCCACTAGGTGTAGTACCTAGCAGTCCCTCGAAAGAAGTCTTCAAAGAATCTTGGTGCTTTTCTAACTCTTTAATCTGTGCTGCTAACTGTAAGTACAACAGTGCGTTCTTGTCAATATCAGCATCATCAATGATTAGATCACTGACTGCTGTATGTTCTTTTTTTATACCAACGCATCCCATCTCACCTGATGCGTCGTAGAACTTACAATAGAACTTACAGTAACTGGCATCTCGTTCTGGGTCTGGTGCCTCTGTTGCAGTCTTGATTGCTGCTAACCAGTTCAATGCTTGTAGTGCAACTGTCTCATCATAATCTTCTGTATGTACCTTGACATCTCGCTCATCACCATCACGTGCAATAGCAACTAGTGATACACGCTTTACATCGTGACCGTTCTTGGCTAGTAGATAACCATATGTCTGCACCTGCCAGCGTTGTTGTGTTGATGGGAAGTATGAAAGGTTCTTTACCTTGCTTGTCTTCCAGTCAATAACATCACCAGTACCTGGTACGAAACAGTCAATGTGTGCTTTCATACCATTGTATTCAACTGCAGTTTCAATCATTACATCAGGGTTATCTGATAGTGCTCGCTCAATCTCTGCGTGGATAGCAGTACCCATAATTGCTGCTAACTTCATCTCGTTCTCATTGGTTTCAGGTTGATCGTTTAATCTGTACCAGACCTTACGACGACATCCACCTAATTCTGATGGACCAATCTGTACCTGTGTAGATCGTGAACGCTTAGCATCAGTTGCACGTAGTGCGGTAAGTAATAGTTCCTTTGGGTCAGTCACTTCTTGTACTTCCAATCTACCCACAAATCAAATGCTCTACCGATAACAACACCTATCATTAAACCTAATAGAAATGATGTCATTGCTTTGCCTTCTCTGCTTGATCGTGTAATAAGAAAGCAAGTCTACAGGCTTTCCACCCCTGCTCAAACCAGTAGTGTGCTGCGTATTCGCCTGTTGCAATCACACCCTTGAACTCAGCCTTTACTTCTTCGTGTGTATTAAACTCCATTGTTATATCCTTTCCTGGACTACTAACTGTAAAGGCTTACCAGTGTTAGCGTCAAGGACCGAAGCAATCTCTACGGCTTTACGGGCGTGTCGTTTTGCATATTCTAATTCCATATCAGGTTTGATAATTGAAGTAAGGTAGCCAAGAGCAAACTGACCCCCACTACCAATGCCATACGCTCCGTTATTTGCTTGGAAAAAAGAGAGATCACAAGCAACACGAAAGATGTTACCGTTAAAAGCAAAGAGATAATCAAAACCGCCATCTTTGTCCACCTTGTTGTAGTCGTAGTTGTTATCGTTGAACGCTTTAATCAAACTAGGTATTACTCTCTTACCCATAAACTGCACAGGATCTTCACCACGATAGGCAGGTGGTTTCCAGTTGTAAGAAAGTATGTCACCTGGTCGTGTGTCACCTGAGATTGCGATGAGATACTTACCAACCTCAACGATCTTGGGTGTACTGGTTGCTAACGTGACGAGATTATCTTCTGTGATCTGAGAATCTGCCACGAGTACTGCATAGTCAATACCCTCAAGCGCTGCGATTGTTGTCATACTGGAATCATACTAGAGATCGGCGTGTCGTCGCGTAGCGACACCTACTGGTTACTACAATATGAGCCGTGAGGCGAATAAAAAAGGGTGCCCCAGAGGGGCACGGTGGTGCAGTACTGACTTTGCGGTTCCGTCTACCAAGGCTGCCAAAATTTAGGGCTAAACTACCAGAAAAATTTGGTACTGACCTGCGAGGTCTGGGTCCAGTACACGTCTGTCCTTGTGGCTCACAAGTCTTTAATGTTATGGCAGTCTTTGAAGACTATGAAATAGTCTGGTACTTCCTTGATGGTACTTGCGTTAACTGTGGCAACATCGTAACTGTCCCTTGTCCAGTAGATAAAGATGAGACACAGACTCTCTGAGGTAGATGAAGTAACACGCACAGGATTGTGCACAGTTTGTGGTCCCACCAAGATAAAGATGCGGGACAAATCAAAGCCAGTATCAGGTAGATACAGGTGCAATACCATATACAAAATTAACCAGATGAAAGTTCGATCTCCTTACCACGCATACCGCAAGACCTACTGCGAGGATTGCAACTTCATCCCAGTACACATCAGTCAGTTAGATGTAGACCACATAGACGGTGACCGCTTTAACAATGACCCTATCAATCTGAGAACTCTTTGTGCTAACTGTCATAGACTTAAGACTCACCTTGCAGGAGATAGCAACTCAGGTATCAATTAGTTTTATGGCATAAAAAAAGAAGCCCCTCCGAAGAGGGGCCTCTTTCTGCCTCGCGTTAGTGGGTTACTTAGACCCACGTCCAAACTCTGTAGCATTTGGGTCTAGTGCCTTAAGCAGTGGACCTGCAACTGCAGCAAGTGCTGCTGATGCTAGTGCTTTTGGATCTGTTACGCCTGCAAGATACAAAGCGATTACTGATGCAATACCAGCACGTAGGTACGTTACTGCTATTGCTTTTAACTTGTTCTTATCCATTGTTACTCCTTTGGACTTGTTGGTTCTTTCTTTTTTGGTAGAGGCTTAACTGCTGCCTTAACCTTTGCGACAATCTTTGGTGTACCCAGCCAAGGGAACCAAGGGGAAGTGTCGTCTCCACATCCTTCTTTGATTGAGATGTGAAGATGTTTGTTGTGTTTATTTGAACCTGTGTATTCACGGTCCCCTTCTTTAGCACGATCTGCTGACCAGATCTTGCCCTGGAAAATAAGATACTTAACACGCTTGTCTGCTTTGAGTTGCTGAAATAAATTAAAGCAATCAATGCCACCCAACTTATCGTGGGTTAGGTCTACGCCAAATCCAGTATTGTGATCTGAATTAGGATTCTGATGGATGTGTGCTGCTGATGGCAGTAGGCCATCCGAGGCTTTCTTGCGTAATGGTGCTATCGCTGTGGCTTGTCGAAGGACAGCAATAGCGGCAGGAGTGGCTTTCTTTACAACAGGTTTCATTATTCTCCATCTTTCTTTTCCTTTGGTTTAGACTTCAATCCATTTCCTGCAAGTACTCCAGCAAGAGAACCAGTAAGAAACACACACAAGGTACTAACAAGATCAATAAATGCAGCATCGTTAGGTGCCTGTTCTCCCAATGGTTGTGTGATAAATAGCAATGCATAGAGCAATGCAAAGACAGAACCAGCAAATACAATGGCAAGGATGATTCCAATTGTTACGATCAGTCTTGCGTGTAACTCTTCTGGTGTTAGTTTATTTCTTTGGTTCATCAAATACTCCAGGCAAAATGTCTTTGGTACAAGTACCAGTTGGTAAACATTGAGGGGGATTGCACTCTGGTTTTTTCCAGTTTTCAAACTCTTGGCAGGGATATCTAACCCAGCCTTGGTAACCGCAACCGCTAAGAGTTACTGCGAGAAAGAAGAATGCGATAAATTTCTTCAACCTGTCGCTCCAATCTTGCTACTGAATCCTTAACACTTGAGCCACCATTAGGCTTGAGTTCATTGAGATAGTGTTTAACCATCCATCTAACTGCTGCTACGAATCCACCAATGATCGTGCATACTGCAACAGCAATCGTTGCGTAGTCTTGTGCCTGCATTAGACCGTCCTAATGGTTACTAAGAGAGTTCCACCATATCCGCTGAATCGCTTATCTGAAGGTGTTGCATTTCTAAAATCAAGTTCTTCAATAAGTCCAATGTATGACTCACCAGTTCTAAAGTCTTCAACACGGATGGTGTCACCTACATTTTCAATAGATTCCAACTGACTCATACGCTGGTAGGCAGAGCCTTCATATCCAACCTCAACGCCAAAGTGATCTGACTCGTGGTCAAAGCAAGACAGTGGATATTGGATTAAACGCTGACGTGGAATAGCAGGCAAAGCCTTGATCTGGTAACCAGTAAACAGTGGTCCCTTAGTTACATCAGTAGATGAGCGATTCAGTGTGAATTGGAAGCCAAGATATTCCTGTGATGCTTGAGGATAGTTGATGTTAACTTCTGGAACATCAGATCCCTGAGCAAAAGTACCGATTCGATAGAAGTTATCGGCATAATCAATAGAGTCAATACCTAGACCACCGTTGGTAGTATCAACACGAGCCTGCATTAACTTAAAGATCTTGAGTTCTAATGTGTTGTATCGGACGTAGCCTGTACGCAAGAATCCTTCTTCTAACAATGTAGATGCTGATTCGATGTAGATAGTTCCATCTGAACCATTGCCAGCATTACAAAATGCTAGGCGGTTAGTATCACCAAGAAAAGCACAGGCTGTTGTGTAATGACCTAATGTATCTGCTGGGTTATACAAGTCATAGGCATAAGGGAACAAAAGGTTACCTAATGGTTGACCCATATCTACACGAGTCACACCAACCTGACCATCAACGCCAGATGCTGCCCATATATATCTGTCACGGAAACCAAAGTCATAGACTGGTTGAGTTGATTCAAAGATCAAAGCACCGTAGGTAATAGAACCATCGAGAGAGTTAACATCTGCCATACGCATACCTTGGCTAGTTCCAATAGCCATATTGCCAAGATAGTAAGCAATCTTAAATACAATCTCACCTACTGGTAGTTCTGCTGCAGTGATAGCACTGGTTAGCGTAGGCATAGCACCAGCAGTAGACAAGGTAAACTTGTAGATGTTGGATTGGATACCTGAATAGCCTGAGATGTAGATAGCAGCACCACTAGATGTAATACTTGTATAAATATGGTCTGGGTCATTGTGTGAATAGACCGCTGCAGGTAATGATGTTGCACTACTAGAGAACTCATAGACCTTATCGTTGACGCACATTACGATACGCTCTTTGGTGTATTCCATAACAGCGTTAGTTACAGTGATGGAGTTTTCGCTAATCATTAGAGTAGGCGATACAGAACTATCATCCGATAGTAACTTCTTGTATACTCTTAGTCTTGGAGTTCCGCTTGCTGTTACGTTAGTAACCCAATAGGCATAGACACCATCATCGCAGAGTGCGTGTACTGGATAGTCAGTACCTGATGTATAGTCAATAAAGTGAATAACATCGGCAAAGCCTGTACCTACTGGAGATACAGCAGTAGATGCTACGTTGGTTGCTGTCTTGGCATAAGTAAAGGTAGTAGTTGTAGGTACTCCAGTAATACGGTACTCGCCATTGAAGGTCGCGTCCACACCTGAAATAGTAATCTGCATACCAGTAGATAGACCGTGTGCTGCAGTTGTAGTCAGCGTTGCTACGTTAGAAGTTAAAGCCTTGTTGTTAATAGATACTGTGATTGCTGGGAAGATCTTGTCTACATCAAACTCATCAGTAATAAGAACGCCGTTGTAAAGATTGCTATTCTTTGTCCATTGGATAGAACGCATTAGTTGCCAAGGACGACCATTAGTTCTGATGCCACCAGTAGTGATGTGCTGACCAACAGATGACTTGAGTAGCGTTGCCTGTCCCTTAGTCCAGACATCAATGCCTTTAGACTCTGTGTACTGGAAGCGAAGCGATTCATCCTGGATAGGCTCGAAGAACTTGATGCCTTGTCCATAGTGGAAAGAAGATTGGCTACGTAGCCACCAACCAGTCAGCGTCTGCTCACCAGGCTCACGGCTCTGGTCAATCTGTTGCTTACGATACTGCGCTGTTACGCGACGATATGGTGAATCGTCAGAGTTCAACAGAAAGAACGGCAAGCCAGCGATTGCTACATCGTAGGCTTCGCCAGTTGCTGAATAGTTTGTAGATCCTGCAGGGTTGGAAAGGGTATAGACCAGACCCTCGGTGATGTCATCGCCATAAGGCATTGAGATATCCTTACGCTAGTAGAAGTTTTGCTTCGTCTTCTGTAATGCCCAATTTAGTTAGTAGTGCAGCCTTAGCAGTTGCTGCTTCTGCTGCTGCAACTTCCTTCTCGTGTTTTTCTGCAGCATATGCTGCTGCATCTGCTTCACGTTGTGCTACTTCTGCGTCAGTTAGTTCTATCTCAAGAACTTCACCTGTTGAGCAGTTTACTTCGATGCGTGTTGGATTTGTCATTGTTTCTCCTTTATGAGTTCTTGATGCCGTATAGATAGAATGATGAGTATTGAATAAATGGATTACCAGTTACAGGGTCAAAGAAAGTTATACTTGTAATTGCCGCAGTACCAGACCACCTTGTTGCAGTCATCTGCATATACGCAGTTGCGCTATTTGTTTCGTTGACACTTTCAAGGCTGAGGGATTTTACATTTGATCCTGCATAATTAGGTATGTAAAATTCACCACTACCAAAAGTATTTGCAGTTGATGCGTTGCCGTTTCCTAGGCCTCCTGCTACTTGAGCAATAGTTCCTGCTGCTGAAATAGCGCCACTTCCATCTCCTCGTAAAATAACATAATTGTAATTAGTACCAGTATCGCCATTAAATCTCATACCTATGTGAGCAAAAGAATTGACATTGTCATTATTCCTTGTACTAAATTTAACAAGTAAATCAGTATAAGTAGATGGAATTGATGACAAGGTAACACTTGTAACTGGAGTTGATCCAACAGTATTAGATGCTATAAGTGTGTATGTCAGAGCCATAATTATGCCGCCTTAATTCCATAGAGAGTAAGTACTGAACCTGCCGCAAGAGAGCCAGTTGTACATACTAAATCAATTCTGTTAATTGCCGAATTATCACGCCATAAACCAACATTAAACATAGTTGCATAAGAACTATTGTTGGCTCGCATTAATGCGGTTTTATATGTGGTGGTGTTTGCGTAATTCATTACATTGATAAGTGTTGCACCGCCATTAGTGGTTACTGAAAAATAGTAATCTGTTGTCATACTATTGGCGTTGGTTTGACGAAAAGATTCTGTAGTTGCTCCATTACCTGCTACAGTTGTATAAGAGTAGTTGCTTCCAGTATCATTATTAAATCTCATACGAACTTGAGTATCGGTTGTACCTATTGACCCGTAGGCAATAACTAAATCTGTATAAGTGCTTGGAATAGAACTAAAGGTAACCGTAGTAGTTGTAGAGCCTAGAGTCTGTGATGCTATTGGATCGTATGTTGCTGGCATTTGTTACCCCTTAATTCCATAAAGCGCAAGTTGGCTATATTGATTCCAGTTACCATTGGTTGCTGTAAAAGTAATTGAAGTAATTGCATTTGTATTTTGCCATAAACCAGAGCCAAATGTTATTGCACCGTTAACACCACTAACTCCAGCACCATTAGTATCTAATCCTGCTAATAATCTTACTGTTTTACTTTTATTAGTATTTTTGTACTCTAAGAAATCTACAACTGTAGTTCCCCACCAACCATTTGAACCAACAACATCTTGACCTAAAATATAAGAAACACTTACTTCATTTCCTGCAGATGCTGTTCCTGTTCCACTTCCGTATATATTATGCCAAGCGTAGTTGTTTCCTGTGTCAGAGTTTATTCTAATCTTATACTCATCACGAGAGAAAGTTGGCCTAGCAGATTGTAAAATTCCTCTTACTTGCAGATGCGTATAGGTACTAGGAATAGAACTAAAAGTAATAGATGCTGTTCCACCTGATCCAACGCTTACACTTTGGATAGACTCATAGGAATTATTTATTGCTTTAGAACCTGAAATAGAAGACGCAAAGATTCCAAGGATTGGCATTAGGCAATATCTCCCAACACTAACCAGTTATTTGCGCTGGTTTGAACAGCAGATAATCCGCTATATTGAACACGAGTCTTAGGTGTTGCCGCAGTTGCTCCAACAGATGTCACAGTCACACCACCTGCTCCAGATATAGTTACTTGACCTGCTCCTGTTTGAGCAAGATTTACAACAGATCCTACTGGGAACGCAACAGTGGCGTTTGTAGGAATCGTTACGGCAATGGCAGATGCATTGGCTGCAGTAACAAGCGTGTTAACGCTATCGCTTAAAGCGAAAGTATATGAAGTTCCAGTCTGGGCATTAACCGCCAGTACTGGTGTTATCTCATATGCGTTAGTTTGAATTAAGTTTAGTGCCATTATGATATCTCGCTTCCGAATGCAGAAAAGGATGAAGTTCCGTTGTTTGAATATACAGTGATTACGTCTGTTGTTGCTAAGGTTATTCCAGCCTGGAGTGTATATTGTGCTCTTGCTGGCAACACTAAACCAAAAATAATATAGTGTTCATTTGCTAGAGTTGCTCCTGCTGGACGTACGGCAACTCTTACTGTATCTGCGTTTGTGCTCAAGTTTACTATATTAACAGTTGAAACAATAGTACTTGTTGATGCAGGGGCTGTGTATAACGTTGTTGCTGTTGCAGCACTTGGTGCTGACTGACCCAGTACTTTATATACCGTTGGCATTAGGATAGATCCCCAATCACTGTGAAGTTATTGCTTGACGTACATATAATGGTTGCTGCGCTGTACTGAGCACGTAGATTTGGTGCAGTAGATGTAGCACCAGTAGAGGTTAGAACGCTAGTTCCATCGTTTCTAATCTGTACTGTTCCTGCACCTATTTGCTGAATGTTAATTTGCTGACCTGCGGTAAAGACACCGTTAGGTACAGTTAATGTAATAGTTGAGGCATTGCTGAGTGTGACCAATTTGTTAAGGTCACCTGCTACTAGAGTGTAAGTAGTTCCAGTCTGTGCGTTAAAGGTTAAGTTAGTATCTGTTGGTGTTGCCCACTTGACTCCCAGTGTTGCTGCAGAATCTGCAGTCAAAACCTGTCCGTTAGTTCCAACGGCGAGATTATCCACCACACCAGATGCTGAGGCTACGAGTAGGTCAGCCTTGGCAGTTACTATTGACTCAGGTACTGCAGCATCTGCTGTAGCCACACCTGTTGTGTAAAAGGTTAGATCATCAGAGGTTAGTACGTGCTTGACGGTAGCGCCACCAGTATGTGAAATAGCAGATGTTCCAGCACGACCACGAACAATCGTGAACGTATCAGTGGATACTGCTGTAATAAATACTACTTCTTCATTTTGTGTATCAACATCGAGTGCAACTGTAAACTGGTCTACGTTTCCAGCAGCGAGAGTGACACCTCCCATTAGAGCAGAACCTGTACCAGCAGCAACTGTCATAGTAGTTGCTGTGTTAGAGATTCCCGAAGCCAGCGTCGTTTCAACGCTGATGGACGAATACTTACGAGTCATTGGCTTTCCTTACCTAGCGGGTGTAGTGAATACGGATTGGATACTTGTCTGCCAACTTCAACGCTTCTTCATTAAGACGTTGTTGATAGAGGGCAAAGATATAACGAGATGCTGCAGCGCCTGCAGATGATGGTAATTTGGAATCGTTTAGATCGGCTTCAGCACTACCGAGATTGATTCGTCCAGCGTCAAGATAAGACAGTAGTTTGTATGATGCGCCGAGGACAACGACATCCTTACAAGAATCTGGTAGACCAGACACGTCAGCAAAATCATCTGTGTTGGCATCAAGAGTGTTTGGCGTGGCTGTATACCAAACCTGAATTGTACGACCAGGTTGTACATTCTCATAGATGTTAATTGTATTGTTTGTATTGAAGGTAGCAGCATTAGCCATACCATCTAAGCGCCAACGATTTACTGGTAGCCATTCTTGGCTAGAACCTGTTGTCTGCCAAGAAATAAATAGGACACCTTCAACATCATCTGGCAATGGATATGTAACCTGAGATGCGTTAAAAGTAAATGTGTAAGAGTTAATGATCCACAACTTAGGATAGAAACTGTTGATTGTATCGTTGATAGCCTTCTTAATAGAAGTGCGTGGAAACGTTGGAGATAGAGTTACTGGGGCATACTGTGAGTGAGGAGAAGCGGTAGTTCCTTGGTATCCACGACCAAAGCCTGGTATAACGTTGAGTACGTTATTGGCTTTGTCAAAGGAATCAATCCAGATTAGTTCATCATCAATTTCGATAATACCTTTGGCTAGGTTAGAAGAAGAGCCAACGGTAATTGATGTGCTAGTGGTAGTTAAACCAGCAGGGTTAGCAACATAGGTAATACGGTCTTGACGTAAAGCGTAACCTTGTAGGTTAGCCTTTACCTCGTCCACCAGTTCGTTCAGTGTTGGCATTATTTCCTTTCATACCAGCCGTCTCCCCATAGTGTGAGAAGTCGTGAGAAGTATTGTTCATATTGTGGTGCGATAGCATCTAAGGAATACATAGATACTGCTCGCTTGTGTATTGCTACTGGGTCTAACTCTTTAACCCACTCTGTTGCTGCTGCAAACTCCATTGCACTTCTGCAACGGTATCCAGTAACACCATTAGGATTAGTTTCTGTAAAAGCGCCCCAGTCTGTGGTAATCGTTGGAGTTCCACACATCTGAGCTTCAGGTACTATATTTCCAAAAGGTTCTATATAAAGCGTTGGAGCAAATAGGGCAATTGCACCACCCATTAACTTTGCTCGTTCTTCAGGACCTACTGGTCCTACCCATTCGCCATATTCAATTTTAGGATTTCCAGGACCTGCAAGAATAAGTTTCAAACCCATTTCTTTACAGACGTGCTGAACAATAGAAATACCTTTTCTATCTATCATACGTCCAACGTATAGGTAGTAGTCTTCTTTCTTTTCTTGCAATGGAAACATCTCTGGTTCTATGTATCCTGGTATTACTGCATCGTAAAAGTTACCGTTAACCATTGTTGGATTATTAAACGCAGCATAGATCGAGTGCATCCAGGCATAGGATTCAAAGACCCTATACTTTGCAAAGGTCCCACCATAGCCGATACCAAACTCAACAGTTATATGATCTGGGAAAGCATCAGCAATAGGTTTATGTGATGCTCCACCGATAACGCAAATAAAATCTTTTTCTTCTATACGCTTGCCAAGTTCTTCTATGACATTGCCATTAAAGATCTTCCAGTGAGGAAGTTCATTATCAAACTCTGCTTCAACAAAGTGCTTGCTACCAAGCGCTTCTGCTTGTTGTTCTTTAGTGATACAAGTAATTAACTCATCACAAGGCGCTTCATTTTCTTCGCCAGCATAGAGATAGACTGTATGCCCAAGATCTTTCATCATTATACAAAAGCGTCGCACCTTCTCAGTAAAGGCACAGATAACATATTCTTTAGTTGTTTGCGTATGGGGCAGGCTAATAACGTGGAATCTCATAAGAGAATCCTACATCCCGCCTAACATTAAGATATCAGGCAACGCTGTTGCATTAGTTCCTGATGCACCAGTTGGTCCTGTAGCACCAGTAAGACCTGTTGGTCCAGTAGCGCCTGTTGCACCAGCAGGACCAGTAGGTCCTGTTGCTCCAGTTAACCCTGTAGGACCAGTAGGTCCTGTTACACCAGTCGGTCCTGTGTCTCCTGTTGGGCCTGTGGCTCCAGTCGGTCCAGTAGGACCAGTAGCCCCAGCAGAACCAGTGGCACCAGCGGGTCCTGTTGGACCAGTATCTCCTGGAATACCTTGAGGACCTGTTGCTCCAGTGGGTCCTGTAGCCCCTGCAGGGCCTGTAGGACCCGTTACACCCGTAGGTCCGACGTCTCCAGTTGCACCCTGTGGGCCTGTGGCTCCTACTGGGCCTGTAGCACCTGTTGGTCCTGTGGCTCCTGTTACTCCTGTGGGGCCTGTGTCACCCGTGGCACCTTGTGGGCCAGTCGCTCCCGTAGGTCCTGACGGACCTGTTGCTCCAGTTGCTCCAGTTGCTCCAACTGGTCCCGTAGGTCCAGTATCTCCCGTTGCTCCTGTAACACCTGTAGGTCCCGTTGCGCCTGTAATTCCCGTTGGACCCGTTGCGCCTGTAGGCCCTGTGGATCCCGTACTTCCAGTAGGACCCGTGGCACCCGTTGGGCCAGTCGGTCCAGTATCACCTGTCGCACCTGTTGCTCCTGTCGTACCTGTCGCACCTGTTGCGCCAGTAGGTCCCGTTGGACCTGTAGCACCAATAGGGCCGACAGGCCCCGCTGGACCTGTTGGTCCTGTTGCGCCTACGCCACCCTGTGGACCTTGATCCTGGGAAAGTTCTACACCAACTTGCGGTGTGATGTTTTCTATAACAATAATTGTGGTCAAGTTGTCACTGCTCCTGTCACAATAAATTTACCTTCGAGAATACGTGTAACAGTTGTGCCTGAATCTAGTACTAGATCGTAAGAGTAACGACCTGCTGTAATATCTGCAGTAGTTGCAGCACTGAGTGTGACGTTAATACGTCCTGTCAATGCAGTAAGAACCATCGCACCATTGGCTGTGCTTGCTACTACAGTTGTAGTATTAGCACCAACGAATGGGCGTACAGTCATAACTCCTGTGTAGCCAGTTAGATCCCAAGGAGTTGAATCGTTTTTGATCTGAAACTGGAAATTAAATGTGGTTGCTTGGTCACAGACCAAGTTATATTTAGCGCTCAAGATGACACTGCCCTGAGTGCTTGCGCTGCAGGTAGTTGAAAAGTACCAGCGATGAGATTACATACGCCGTTGTAATCAAGACGATTAGAACTAGACGTACCCGCAATCGCATTTAATACTCCCACTGTGTCTGTGTAATTTGTTGTTACCGAACGTTGTGCTGCCCATTGGCGAGCAGCAAGGGCTTCATCAACCATCGCGCCTGGTGCTCTATAGGTGCCACCATTAGCCAAACGATTAAGTTCATCTAATAACGTTGTGCCGTATTGTCCTAGTGCCACCTATATCTCCTACTTCTTCTTAGTTCTCTTGACTGCAGCGTTATCTACTAGATTAGGATATGGTCTTCCCGCTGCTTTGGCTCTTGCCTTTGCTTGTTTCTTTTGCTCTGGCGTTAATGCTTTTGATGTTTTATTAGGATTTGGTTTATCCCAGAATGCTGTTTTCTTTTTCATTTGCAACTACAATCCCAAGCACGAAGTGACTTGTTAATTCTTGAGTTCGGATCTCTAGCAGTCTTACTAGAAGTATTCTTTGCTTTCATCCCACACATACGACCACAGAAAGACTTGCGTCGTCCTGCAGACTTAGGAGACTTAGCAGCCTCAGCCTTTTTGACTGGAGGCTTGAGGTTCATCCCCTGCGCTTTGGCAGAGGCACGACCCTTTGCGTTAAGGCCACCCTTTGGGTTCTTGCCCTCTGCTCTTTGCCACGCTGGAGACTTTGCCATTACTTCTTCTTGCCCATTTTCTTATTAGACATCTTTGCTTGAGATAGTGCAATAGCAATTGCTTGCTTCTTGCCCTTAACAATTGGACCTCTACTAGATCCAGAGTTCAAAGTTCCTGCCTTAAATTCTTTCATCACCTTGGCGACTTTGGCTTTCTGTGCTGCCTTCTTCATTACTTAGCAGCCTTGCCTGGAGCACCTGTCTGGATTGATTCATAAGATGAATACTTTGCTGCACCTGGGTATTGCTTGTCCATTGATGGATAAGGCATTAGATCTTCTTCCATACCCATATCATCCATCTTGCCGTTTTCTGAGTTGTACATTATTACTTCTCCATCTTCTTAGCAATTTTCTTAACAGTCTTCTTTACCATTTTCTTAGCAACTTTTTTTGCTTCCATCTTTGCATCCATCTTACCTTTTGCTGTGTATGGAAACTTCTTTCCGTTTACGTTTGGCATTGTTTCTCCTTAGTTTTTGAATGTCATTGAAATACCATCGAAGGCTTTACCAGCCTCGTTGGAAAGTTGTACTGCTGCATCTATATCTTTACTCTTTGTTGAACGTGGTTCTATACCCTGTCGTGTTGCATCGTAATAGGATTGTAATTCCCTATCGTGTTGCTTAGCAGTAGGTATACCTCTGTGGTTTGCCACACCTACGCTCAACTCTAGTTCGCCTACCTTGCAGCCAAAGCATCCTTCAACATATTCAAGGTGCGTAGTTCTTCTATGTAAACTCATACTATTGGTGTCACATATTCGCCATAGCCAGCATCAATAAGAACCTGTGCTTGGTAATCACTGAGTACATACTCGTGACCACCAAGGAAGTAATAACTAGCCGCTGCTAGTTCGTCTTGGCTAGGTGTTAAAGTAATAGTTACCTGAGTTCCATTAACAATCAATGTTTGACCGCGAGCAACATCAGTAAGACTAATTGCAATAGGTCCGTTAATAGTTCCATCATTAAAGCGACGACCTGCAAGGCGTGAGTATGGAGTGAACGTGTTGTAGTCCGTTCCCCAAGTTTGCCACTCGTAAGGAGTTACTAATGTGTATGGCATATCTAACCTTTCCTAAGTGACAGAGGGAGAGTTTCCCCTCCCCCTGTCGTTGCACTAGCGGAATTATCCGTTTGTTGCTGCAGACTCAATGCGGAAGAGTGCTGCTTCACGTAGGCGTGCAAAGCCTCCGAAGTAGTACCAACCGATTGTGCGGAAACGACGTAGCGCATCAATCTCTGGACCGATAACGGTTGAGATATCTGCTGCTTGTGCTTCAGCCAATGCTTCACGACCTGCGATAATCGCACGGTAGTTGTTGGTAAATGTAACAGTACCTGTTGCTGCTACTGATGTTACGTTAGTAGCAGTCTTGGCATAAGAGAATGTAGTTGTTGAACCTACAACGGTAATTGTGTAAGTACCATTGAATGTTGCATCTACACCAGAAACAGTTACAACCTGTCCAACGCCTAGGCCGTGAGCCACAGCAGTTGTTAGAGTTGCAACGTTAGATGTTAACTCCTTGTTAGTTACGGAAACTGTAGGTGTAATACCTGTAGCAAGACTTAGACCGTTTAGGACACGTGGTGTCTCAACGATGAAAGCGCCTTCGATAACGCCTACTGCACCAGCAACGAACGGTGTACGCTCAACGTACTTTGTTAGTTCCTGGAATCCACCTGTACCAGTTTCAGCGCGAAGATCGGCTGACTGACGTGGGTGTAGGTATGCAGCATATAGTTCGCCCATACGAGGCAATGCCTTGTTTGTGCGTAGTGATACAACAGCGTTGCGGATGTCTGCAACTGTCATTGTGTCTACTGGTAGAACTCCTGCTGATGAAGTTGGAGTAGTTCCTGTTGGACCGTTTGAGTAGATCACGTTAGTTCCTGCTGAGAGGACCTGACCTACAACGTTGTCAATAGAATCTGCTGCGTTGTAAGCGATGATGTCAGCAAGTGCTGAGTCAACATCGTTAAATGAAGTTAGGTTTAACTTCTTTGTTGTTGTAACTGCTGAACCGTATTCGTTCAGTGTTACTGTAACCTGTGATGGGTTACCTAATGCAATGCTTGATACATCTGATGTTTCTGTCAATGTAGAAGTAGCCTGAGCCAAATCTGAATAGATTGAGAAAACAACTGATGATCCTGGCATTGCCTGTTGCACTGGCTTAACATCTGCAAGTGAACGCATAACAGGAATGGAACGTAGTGCCATTCTTACATACTGATCGTATGCTGCTTGTACGAGGTTGCTGATGCTAGACGTGGTGGTAGGGGTACCTTGTGGGGTTGCCATTTCTGGTCTAGCCTTTCGTTAGGATCGGATTAGAGTCCAGACAATCTAATGACTTCATCCAGTTCTTCTCTGCTATTTGCATTCATAAGTTTCTGCATAATGTTGTCGTTGTGTTCAGGAGAGACTCCTGTTTCGACAGTATTAGTCATACGCTTATATGCAGCAGCATCGGCTGGATTAACATTAGGTGTTGCCTGGGTTTGGTTAGTTTCAATTCCGAACACATCGGAGTAATCTTCTAACCATTTAGATACAGACTCTTCAGTTGGGTCTATATCCTGTGGGATAAATGCAGCAATTTTGCTGTTTACCCCGCGACTTGCGAGGGCATCTTTGATTGCTCGGTCACGTTGCGCTTTGTTAAGACTTTCAAACTGTGCCTTTAGTTCGGACAGTTCCTTGTCTTTTTGCTTAGTAGCCTTACGCAGTTGTTTTACAAGGTCATTGCCTGATGAGTCCGTATCGAAGTCATCATCCTCGTAGTCATAGTTGGACATAGGTCCTTCTCCCATTCTTGTTAGATTGACGCAAGCCTCACATTCACCTTGGGGAAAGTGGTGTGGCTCTTGCTACTGGTTTTAATCTCACTCCAATGGACCAGTCGTCCCATTGGCAGGCTTGTTATTTAGAAGGCACCAGCACGATCACGTGCTATCGCTCCTGCTCCAGCACTACCGCTAAATGCGGCAGTCTCTAGTTGTGTCAGTTTCCTACGCTGCCTTGCAGCATCCACTGATCCAGCAAGTCCAAAGACTTCTTGCTCTGCAGTTGTCTGTGTGTATGGTGATTCACCGTAGATTTCTGCTAGTACTCCACCACGTGGTGCAACTTCTGCAACTGTCTGGAAACCCTTTTGTGCCATTTCCTTATTGACACCAGCAGCAGCAAGTTCCTCTGCACGAGTCATACCAGTTCTAAGTCCCGATTGAATTGCAGCGCCACCGATTTCAGCAGCAGTTACCTTACGCTTGATCTGTTCAATAGCGTTGGCTGGATCTAATACATAAGCCAAGATATCTCCATTAGAGATACCAGGATAAAATTCTTTAAGTGCCTTAGCAACTTCTGGGTTAGAGTTAACAACACGATTTTGTGCTGTTTGAATGCGGTCTTCTAGTTCTACTGCAGATACATCTCCTGCTAGGAACTTCTCAAATCCACTTTGTACACCAAGGTCACCCTTTGCATAATAGGACTCAGGCATACCGTAACGACGCATTACATCCTGATACTGGTCTTCAGTACCGATGTACTCAGCCTCAGATAGTGCACGTAAACCTTTAGCCACACGCTGTGCGTTAGCAGCAAAGCGCTTCTTATAGGCATCTGTCTCACGTAGGCGAATAGTAAATTCTGCTGGAGATAAACCTTCTTCAATAAACTTCTTAAGTGGTTCTACTAGAACACCTAATCCATAGCGATCAAACTCTGAGAACAATAGCGAGTACGCAGACTGCCCCTCACGCTTTTTCTCTTCAAGTGCAAGTGCTGCTTCTTGTTGTGCTAGTAATGCACGTCGCGCTTCTTCTGTAGCCGCATCAGAAAGTTTTGTTCCTTGAGAAAGTAATTCTCTAGTACCATCACTATAGATTGCATAAATATCACCAGTTGCTGGATCTTCATAAGTATTTACAACAGTTCTACCTACAGGTCCTGTTGGTCCTGTCGGACCTGTTGCTCCTCCTGTTGGTCCTGTAGATCTACCTGTAGGACCTCCTGTTGGTCCTGTAGATCTACCTGTGGGTCCTGTTGATCCTGTTGGACCTTTCTTTACTGTTTGTCCTGCTGGTGTTGTAGGTAAACCAAGTGTCTTCTTTTCAGCAGCGGTTAATGTTTGACCTGATGTCAGTTTAGTAACAGCAGTACGTGCTGCTGATGCTGCTGCTGCTGATGATGCTGCACGTGATTCTGCTGCCTTGTCTTGTTTAGCAGCGGCTAAACGTGCAGTATTTGCTGCGTCTCTTGCTGACATTGCTTACCCCTGGAATCCAAAGTCACGAAGAACACCTAGTACTGCAGTAGATGCTTCTTCTCTTGCGTTGTTTGTATACTGCCAGCGTGGATCCTTGCGGAGTGTGCGCTGGAAATCATATATAGACATTTCTTTTTCTGGGCCAATAGCCATACGTAATGTCTTATCATCAAGACTAATAGAGTCAGGTGCTATCTCAAGGACAGATGCCATAACATTTCTGTATGGAGCATAGATATCTTTAATGTCCAAGCCTTGGTCTAGTAGGCTTGCTACCTTATCTGGTAGACCTAACTTAGCAGCACCACGAATTGTATTCTTGAATGTCTCAATAGACTCACCCTTGGCAAGACGCTGTAGCCAGTCATTGATATTAGAACCAAACTGTGTATCTAAGTTAAATCCATTAGCACGTGCTGTTGCACGAAGAGTAGTTAGATCTGCACCTATTGCACCACCTAGTTGAGTACCAGGCTTATAGGAAATAAGGGCAGACAATTCACGATTGATAATGTTTGGATCTTTGTCATTGGCTGAGTCATACATACGCTTGACAAAAGCATCAAGACGCTCTGGAGACATAGTTCCAGTAAGACCTGATGCTACTGATTCAATGTAAGCCTTAGCAGATGCAAGACCACGAGCATATGTAGATGTGGTATTTAACTGACCAATCTTAGAAAGAATTACATCTTTCTTCTCTTGCGTATCAGCAAGTTCTAACTGCTGGTTATACTTGTCAAGAGTCTCTGTGTATTGTCTGCGTTCTGCATCACGCTTTGCGTATGTACTTGCATTGCGGATAGCCCAGTCAGATGCACCAAGACGACGAGCAAACTCGTCAGCATTCATATCATCTTTAGCAGTTGCTGGATCTCCAACAGCGTCAATAAGAAGTTGCTTAAGTTCTGGGTCGTACAAGAAAATAGAATCTACGTTGCCATACTTAGACCTGGCAAGTGTATAGATAGCATTGATATCTTCAACACCAGTAGCAGTTTCAGTACCAGTAGTACCTTCAGGAGTAACTGGTGGAGTCTTAGCCTTTGGTGGAGTTTTCTTCTTTACAGGAGGTTTTAACTTTTCATCAACTGTTGGAGTAACTGCATCCTTTTTTACTACGCCTGCTTTAGGTTCAGCAGCCTGTGCAACAGTACCACCAGTTGACATTTGGATATTACCAAGTGGACCTGGCTCTGCTTTCTTTGCAGGAGTTACCCTAATTTCAGGAAATGCCTGTTCAACCTTTGGCGCAATAGAATTAAACTTACCTGTTAAGGTGTCTCTCTTTGCCTTGAGAGCAGTTGTACTCTCTCCACGAGCCTCAGCCTTAGTGATCTGTGCTTGGACTTCTTTAATGTCATCGTTAAGATTGGTGTAATCTTTTGCTGTCTTCTCTAACTTCTTTAGTTCAGTAAGTTCAGTAAAATCAGATTTGATTTCAGCATCAAGTCTATTGATTTCTTCGTTGATCTTCTTGACTTCAGCATCAGTTGCAAAAGGTCTACGCTTTTCTTCTTTGAGTTCTCTGAGTCGCCTTACTTTAGTACTGTACTGGGAACTAATTCTGTTTAACTTAGCACGGACTTGTTCAGACATTAGCCCCTCCCAATAAACTTGTTGAATACTTCATAGAATCCCATAATGCTACTTGCTTTAGCAGGGTCACCTTTAGATACCTCTTCGATAAGGTATGCCTCTGGATCAAACGCTGCCTCAGTTACGATCTGGCGTTGTACCCCACCACCCATATCCTTGTACTCTGTTTGAGCAAGGTTCTTTGGATTAGCCAATTGCTTTTGAATGTTCTTTGTATACTTATCAATCTGTGCCTTAGATGCACCAGCACCTGTTAGGTCACGGAATACCTTGTCAATACTTGCTTCGATAGTATCAGGGCTATACTTACGCTGTTGCTGGATTACATTAAATCCACCATCGCCACTTCCATCACCTGTTATTTGGTTAGATAGGAATGTATCAAGGTTATCCACAGGTGTAGTACGTTGTGCTTCACCAGGAAGACCTGTAAATTTTTGACGTGTATAAGCATTAAGATCTGAGTAAGCATCAAAGTATGCTTCCTGTAATCTCATAGTTGGCTTACCAGTAACATCACCCTTGTAGTAGCCAGCAGCCTTTAACTTCTGTGACAAAGCCTTGCGGTAGTCAGCAGTAAATCCTTCAAAGTCCTGGAGCAGTTTGTTTTGGTCTGCAACTAATGGCTCAGATACAATAGTTTCTACAAGGGTAGAACCTTGATATCTTCTAGTCTTTGATGTTGTGCCACCTGTGATAATGACGGTTGCTGGTACCTTCTTTGGGTCAAAAGGTATAAACGTCTCTGCCATTAGTCACCAATCAATCTGCTAAATAGAACGCTGTATGTAGATGTTGCACTAGGATCTCCTGCTGCAATCTCCTGCAAGCGTAGTCGTAACGATTCTTTGTAGGATTTACGGATTCTAATATCGCGGTCTGAACTTGAGTTGTACTGAGTAGTAGTGATGATCTCATAGTCATCGTACTCACGTACCATCTCACGCAAACGGCTGATAGTAGGACCAGTAAGGTTTGGTTCTTTAATCATCTCACGTAAATCAGCAAATGCTGCGTCACGCTTAATAGTGTTTTCTGCTGCACTAGCAAACTCCATACGAAGTAATGGACGTGCTGCTAGAAATTCCTTTGACCACATCTGCCAGTTGTCATTAACGATAGTACGTTCACGATCTGTAAAGGCACCTGTTAGTGCCTCATCGCGGATAGCCTTTTGTGAGTAATAGAGTTGCTCATCCTTGGCTACTGATACTTCCTTAAGGTAATCACCGATTAACTTCTTCTGGCGATAGCCTTCATTCATCAATGTCTGGTATGCATCGTAGGTAAACTCACCAGTATTTGGAATCAAGAATGCTGAACCCTGTGGGTACTTCTTAACCAAAGAACGGTTATCTTCTACCCACTTTGATGCTGCATTACTGGACTGGAAGTATGGCAATACCTGTGGATCTGACTCATTAACAGTAAATGGAACTTGATTAGGGAAGTATTTCACCCAATCTGCCATAGCCTCACCGTATGGATCCTCAGATCCCTGCTCAGCGTACTTGTTAATCAGTTTGTTCCAGGTCTGCTTGAAGTTAACAGTTCCATTATCTCTTGCCCACTCAGCCATATCTGATTTTAGAGATACAGTTGGGCTTGCTGGAGCAAAGAATCCTGCAACGAAACGAATACCAAGAATACTCTGGACAGTTGTTTCTAATGACTCTTGATACTTCTTCATCTCACCTGGAGATGCATCTGCACCTGGTGTTGCACCTGCTGCTTCTAGGTATGTAACAGCCTTACGGAATGCTGATGCATACTGAGACTCACGCTCATCTTTATTCATAGCAGCAAGGAATCTATTTACGTGTGCTGGTAGCAATGCGTTAACAAACGGCTGATCTTGTCCAATAGGACCTAGAGTTGCACGTTCTACTGTACCTAGTTCTTTACCGATACGAGCAACGATTGCATTCTCTGACCTAGCAAGGCTTGGTACTAGAGAATAGATCGTATTAAGTGGTAATGCTGCTAGTGGACCAGAGAATGTCGGCATCCAAGACTCAGGATCAAAGGATGGTGTAAGCATCTTTAACTTTGCACTAAACTCTAGTGGCATTGGTGCTACGAACTTATCTCCAAGACCGAATACATCTAGTGCTTTCTTCATTGCACCATACACTGGAGCCAATCCAGGGTAAACGAAGTATGCTTCTCCCTGGTCATCCTTCTGTACAAAGCCAGAATGGCTTACGCCTTCATAAGTTAGCGCTGCTTTTTGTATAGCCTCTGGGTTATACTTAGCAGTACGGTACAAACGACGATAGAAGTCTTCAGTTGCACGGTAGAAACGAGCAAAGTTACGTGCAGACCACGCTAACTGTGTACGAAGTGCAGGGTTATCCACAAATGCAAGTGTAGATTCCAGTGCAAGTTCTTCAGATATGCGTACAACTTGTGCTTTTGCTGCATCTGTTGCTGCTTGTAGCGCTTCAGGGTCTTTAATTCCCTTAGTGTACTGGTTAATTAGGTCTTCTGCATAGCCACCTGGTGCATTTAAGTCATCATAGTAGCGAACTGCTGCGTTAACGACCAATGGTTCACGTGAGAAACGTGCGTTTGACTCACCTAACCAGGTCCATCCACGCTTAGATAGGTCAGTAAGGATGTTCTTGCTTTCCATTACTGGCATAAATGTAGGTCCTGCTACAGATGCAGGTAGATCTTCAATGTTTGTTGGTAGATCTTCTAGGTTAAAGTCCTCTAAATCAATAAAGGCGTTACCTTTTTCATCTACCTTACGGATTTTACCTAGCAAATCCATATTAACAGACTTGCCATCTTGACGACTAAACAAGTTTTTAAGGTCATCATAGACTGCTGCTGCGTGCTGCTCAGGTGTATAACCTGGCTTTGTGTAGCGCATAAATGTTGTTAAGTCATCGCCAAATGATTTGATGTGTGGTGCCAACTGAGCAATAAAATTTTCTTGTGTTATGTTGCCATCAAATAACTGGATAGCACGTTCACCGATATCATCGGTTGAACGGATAATAATGTTCCAGCCCCAAGCAAGTTTACCTTGGTCATCAATTAAAGACTTCTGACCAAAATCACTGCCACTTATTGGGCGCATTGGTGTGCCATTAAATGTAAGTGCAACGGTCTTTCCATTACGGTCTGCAGTTGCTACAGCACGTGATGATGCGTTTAACCCACTAATTGCATTAGATGCACCTTCTCCTGCTCCACGCAGTAGTGCTTCTAAATTGCCGTACTTAACAAAATCCTTAATGTGTCCTGGCAGTTTGTCAACAATATCTGCGTTAGCAACATCATCAATCTTAGAACCCAGTAGTGCCTCTGCCATAATAATACGGCGTTGCTCTAATCTTTGACGTGGTGTTAATCCACGATAGGCAGCAACTTCTTCTTTAGAAAGAATGCCACGCTTAACAAGATCATTAGTAGCACCTACTTCGCCATTGACTGCAGCAAGGCGAGTATTAAAATACTCACGATCCTTGCGCTTAGCAACACGGTTAATCATACCTAGGTCTTGTCCAGAGCCTAGGCGAATCTTAGTTGCTGTGCGACGAGAACGAGCAGTTCTAAGAAGAGATTGACCATTAAGAATACCCATTGTGTAATCTTCAATAGCATTACGTACTGGGAAACGAGGACCTGCGATAGTTCCAAATGTCCAAGCATCTACTGTGCGCTCTGCACCTTCTTTGTACTGCATACCCAATACACGGCTTAGGAAGGACTCACGTCCTGCAAAGCGCTGCATATCACGTAGACCGATAACACGAGACACATTAGATGTCTGTGCAAAGTAAAGTGCACTGTCAATACCGTCAACCTCTGATGGGATAGATCCATCTGCAGAACGTGCTGAGTATGTAGCGCCAGAGAATACGTCATCTCGAATAGCGTTGAGTAACTTACGTCCACCCTCAGTTTTGTCTAGTCCGATAAGGTTTCCAACTGTTGATTGGATACCCTTCATCATTGCTTTGCGTTGACCTAGATCTGCTGATGAATAGATCTCAGTAAATGCTTTAGCGTGGTATGAACCTAACGCCATACGTGAGTAATTGAAAAAATCTTTTGCTGCTGTCTTTGATGTATGGTCAAAGGCTTCATCATCTACTAGAGATGCAATAGGTGTGAACTTTGCCTTGATGCGATCAATACGATTAGCAAAGTACTCTGGAGTAAATCGCTTAATGTTCTGACGGCCTTCAATAATCTTGCCTGCAAACTCTGCACCTGCTTGTACTGGAGATAGTGTCTCACTACCTACAACAGCCTGAAGTAATGCTGTGTCATCTGTTAGTTCCATTGTTTCGATAAGAGCGCGAGAGTCTTTATCTAAATCAAATACACGTCGTCCTGTAGTTAGTGCAAGTACTCGTGCCTTACGTGCAGGAGACATACGTGGTGCTAACTTAATACGTGCGCCAGCCTGACCGTAGAGCATAGGCTCAACCTTTGAGGCATCTGATAGATAAGCCTTAGCGGTATCTAGGTCCCACTTACCACCAAATTCTTTCTCGCCAAAAGACTTGAAAGAAACAATGAAGTCATCTTGTAGTTCTGGTGCAAGGTCATTTAACGCAGTACGTGCTGCAACGATATCCTCAGTCTTACCTGAGTTCTTTGCAGCGACATACTTCGTAAAACGATCTGTGTAATCTGTCCATAAGTTCTGTACATTCTTTGTACCAAAAATATCTGTAGTATCAAAATACTTAGATACCTTCTCAGCACTGCCAAGTTTTGCAGTTGCTGCATACTTGCCAGTAACCTTAAGAGCCTGTGATCCACCAAGGTAAACCTTGCGTGCCTTGCCTAGAGCAAGTGTTGGATCCATAAATAAACGGTAGGTTGCATCTACTGAGCCTGAGATCCAAGAATATAGTAGACCTTGACCTTCTAAGTCTTTAGTTAAAAATAGGTTTGCAATCTGACGACCTGGAGAATACTTAGCAGCGTTTACTTCTGCTACAGCATCACGAAGTAGCGGATCCATAATGTCGCCTGTTTCGCTCTGCTGTGCTTCTGCTGCAATGCGCTTTTCTTCTTCGTTCTGTGCTTCTGCAAAGATAATCTCTGGAGCAACACCTGCAGCAATACGTTTTGCTACGTTTACACGTGCTGTTCCATAGCGAGATACTGCAGTGTTAATACGATCTTGGATAAATACGTTCTCACCATCACGACCTGCTTTACCCCAGGCATCACCGAAGTTAATGTTCTCATTAGCAGCGATAGCACCAGTACGGTAGACGCGAGTCATAGTATCTGATGCGTAATCGAGTGCATCAAACAAAGTCTTTGCTGCTACCTTAAAAGGAGTGAATGCATAGTGAGCACCTGTTTCCAACCAAGAACGGTTAGGCTCATCTGAGTCTGGTTTGTTAGTACCAGTCAGTGCTACTAGCGACTGCTTCTTGTTGTTAGGTAACTTGTTAAACTCATCGTAGGCATACTGCTTAGGCAAATCCGATAAACGCTGGTGTGTAGATAGCGCTGAAGCAAGACCATCAATTTGACGAGTCTGCGACGGATTAAGACCTGCACGAAATGCTGCTTGTGCAAGGTTAGAGTTCTTTGGCGTTTCTGCCATTATAGACCTCTGGCTACGGCTTGCTGATAAAGGATTGCGATTTCACCGTCTGTATCGTATGGAAGCATTTGAGATAAAATGTCAGATAGTTTTTCTGACTGTCCTGCATAACCCATTACCTCTGGTCCTGGACCTGGGCCTACTGCAACACCTGAAGTAATTGGTTCATCAGGGCGTTGTGTTGGTGCAAACAATTCTGTAATAGGTGGTTGTGGTGCAGCCTGTGCTGCAGCCTGAATTTGACCTGTAGGTAATCCGCGAACATCTGCTGTTCTAGCGGTAGGTGCTCCTGCTATTTGTTCTTGCATAGCCTTACGGTCACCGTAGTTTTGTGATGCTGGTAAATCTGTACGTACAGAGAATTTGCCAGGACCTGATACGCCCCTGATTGGGTTATCTACCATCGGTTTCCTCCTGTATCGTTTCTAAATCATTTGTAAATTGCTCCCAAGCCTTATTGACTTTAGAGTTTCTATTAGCGTTGTAGATTGCTATTTCCATAATCTCTTCTGTAAATGTAGATACAGATGATGCAATGTTATGTGCAAGTCCTGAAAGAGTTACTAAGAAATCAGCGAAGTGTACTGGACGCGGAACATCGTTATTATTATCCACGCCCAGTACCTTTCATTAGAATTATATTATCCCTTTTTTACCGCGTTACCGCGACGACCTGCTGGCATCATTGATGGTACTACCTTGCCACCTGCTGGCTTAGAAGTATCCTTCTTGCCTTCAACTGGCTTTGACATTGGTGCTGCTGCACGTGATCCTTTGTTCATATTTACACCCCCTCTTTATGCTGCCCCGCCAATGGCGGCTAGTAGGTTTGCTATATCTGGACGTTGAGCAGCAGCGGGTGCGCCTCCTGGTTGTTCTGGAGTTGGCTGCGAGGCAGGGGCAGGGAGTGCTCCCGCTGCTGGAACTTGAGGTGCACCTGGTATTAGTTCTGGTGCTACTGGCATCTCTGGCGCAGGTTCTGGCGCAAATGCTTTACCAATAATAGTTTCTAGTTGAAGTCCCTTTTGGCGACCCTGAATAACTTCTGCAATACGGGTGATGATCTGCGAAGGATCCTGACCTTGCGCTGCAAGGGCTGGAATGGCTTGAGCATACTGAGCAACAGCCACCCGCAAAGAATCGCGCATTTCTTCGATATCAACACGTTGTTCCTCCTGCGTTACGTTTAACTCCATTGGAATCTCACGACGTACATAATCACGAGATACAAGTTTGTCTGAGCGCATTTGTAGTAAAGCAATGATGGCACGGTTAGGATCCATACCAGACATAATGCCGTAGCGAACATCTACGCCGTAGTTACCATCAATTTGCTTTGATGGGATGTACTTCATATTGAATGGAGTACCGTCGTCTACGCCCTTGATTTCCTTTTGCATAGAACCAAAGATCTTCTCATCTACTTCAAAGCAAAGAGAAGCAAGGTCTGTAAACATACGAGCAAACTGTGCTTGTGCTGACTTGATCTGTGTATCAAAGCCTGCTTGTAGCGCTTGTACACCACGACCTGTAACGATAGATGCATCAATGTTACCTGAGCGAACCTCTGGGTAACGAGAACCTAAACGTAGTTCACGCTCTAGTACACCTGACTCTGTGAAGACTCCAGGTGGTAGTTCCAAAGGAACACGGCGAATACCTTGTGGATTAGCAGAACGCATAATCGCATCTGGTCCAAGTGCAAGTTCTTGCACATCCTGTGGAATAGCAATAGGTGCTTGGATAGATTTCTCTGCTGCTTGGATCTGCAATACTGCAAAGCGAGCACGAGCAAGTTGTACTGATAGAACATCATCAAACTGTCCACGTGCTTCACCATCAATGGATGAGCGCATAGCAACATATGCCATACACTTGCCAATAGGGTTCGGGATGTTTGAGAGTACTAGGTTCTTACGCTCTGGGATAAAGATTAGATCTTGGTCTTTGTCGTGGTAGCGAACTAATGACACATAAGGTGAGCCAGGAGAATAAACATTCTTTGGCATAATCTGGTCATAGAACTCTGGGTACTGCATTGCAAGTGTCTCAGCATCAGATGCCATTACCTGTGTAAGCGATACGGTACGACCAAAGCGATCAATCTCAGGATAAGTACCAAAAGGATTAAGTAAACGGATACGAGGGTTGTTTGTCTCGTAGTCCATCTCCACAATACCTGGCAACATACCGTAGGTATTAAACCAGTCTGCACCAGTATACATTTGAATTTGTAGTTCAGATGCACTGATGTAATGATTAACAATACGAGTACGAGTATCTGCTGCCTTGCGTGCTGAGTCTGAAACCATATTGGTTGCAGCGCAGTTAAACGATGGTAGCGGTGCCATTGCTTCTGCAAGGTCACGTGCTGCTACGTCAATAAAGTTAGCAACTAGAGGCTTTGGGTATTCCTCTGAAAACATTGCAGGGTAAACCTTGCTAATGTCTCCCTGACGTACAGAGAGCACATCACGCATTCTCTGGTCACGTGCAGCGTAGCGCGTTTGTAGGCGATTAACCTTGGCTACTACCTCTTTAGTTGATAACAATTTTTTGTCCTTACTTATTTTTACGTGCTTTTAATTTTGCAATAGTCTTCTTATCGTTGTAACCCTTAAGAATCACATCGGCATCTGAAGGTAACTTCTTGTTTCTGCTTGGAGGTGTTTGACCTTTATCAAGGTAGTCATTAAGACCTTTTGGCTTTGGCTTAGCAGGTGCCTTTTTTGCTGGCATCGGTGCTGGCTTAGCAGTTGGCTTTGTTGCTGTCTTCTTAGGAGCAGGCTTTGTAACTTCTAAAGCAATTTGTTTTTTAATCTTTTTCATTTCAGATACTGAAACACCAAATATATCAGCAAGTTGCTTGTCTGATTTACCAAAACCCATATCTTTTATTTCCATTTTATCTCCTTAGATGAACGTACGATCTTTTTCTGCGAGCAGTTCATCTATGTTGATAACTGTTCGTTTGCCTATCTCACTACGAGATAGAAAAGGATTTTTCATATGGTGTGTCTTGTGCATACCTTGGTTGAGCATCTCTCGTGCTCTGATCTCACAGAACCACAGTGCCATCACCATATCGGTCTTACCCTTAGTAGTAGGCGACCAGGTAATTAGTTGCTCGATGAGCGCCTTAATGTTTTCAGTCTGGTCAGAAGGTAAGTGAATAAGGTTATCTCTGTGGTGCTTACCATCGAACTGCTTGGTCCCGAACAAAGTTGACATTGATGCAACGCCGAATCCTGAGTCCCACTTGTTACTACCAGTATGGTGTTCCCGCAGTAACACTCCCCTAGAGGCCAGGTTCTGACGGATTCCTTCATCTTGGGTAAGGAAAGATTGAAATGCATTCTTCTCTACAATCCACTCGGTAGGTTGATAGAGCGCAGTCCAGTCAAAGATTATCTGACGGATTGCAGCAGGCGTAGGGCGAGTGATCTTAATAGCATCAACGATATAGCGTTTATGACTAGTCCGATCAATAGCGTAACAAACGACGGCTGTATCACCAACCATAGCGGGATCAAGACCACAAATAATTGAAAAACCACTGAGATCACGCGGATGGCCTGGGTGACCAGGAACCAAACGACCTGCCTTACGCATACCATCTATAGAACCTCTCACACATACTGGGTCAAAGATAGCATCGTCTGATATATCTTGTTGTTGGTAAACCAACGCCCAGGTAGATGCATCCATTGCCTGACGTTCATTGTAAAGGTTGCGACCATTCCAACGTGGGTATAGTCCATCTTCATTCAAATCTGATTCCATCTGCCCATCAAAGGGAGCATCTGAAGCGGGCCACAAGGTAACCCACTTGTCAGGGTCTTCGTGTGTCTCTAGTAATGCTGGCATAGCCAAGTACTTCCAAGGAACAAGACCACCTGGGTAGCGGTCTTCGGATCGTAGTTCTTTGTAGAGATCAATTGCTGTAACGCGGGTACCGATAATGATTAACTTACCAGTAGGGTTAAGACGAGAGCGCACATCCTGAGTTAACCATCGGATCTGCTTTTCAAATTCATTGGCGTTCTTTAATGTCACCGCATCGTCTACGATAATCATATCTGCACGCTTACCGTAGATCTGACCACCTATACCGACGGCCTCAATGTTAGGATCCTTTTCTGAGGATTCTCTAAGTTCATCACCAAAGGTCACACGGGTTGCCTGCCACGAGGCTGTCTTAGAGTTAAACCCTACGCCAGCCGCGTATGCCTGTTGTAGTGCTTCATAGTTTGGATGAGTCAGGCGTTGCTTGATGGCGTAGAGAAAGTCTGCTGCTAGTTGCTGAGTCTGAGAGACAATCAGCACACGAAAGTTAGGGTTCTGACAAACCTGCCAGGTAACGTAGTCAATTGTCACCGTCATTGACTTGGCGTGGTTGGGCGGGATATTAACAAGAATACGGTTACTAGCCAGCCCTGGTTCGTACTTCATACTGGGATGTAGCCAGGAAGGTTCTCTTCCCTCGATTACATCTATTAGGTTCTGCTGGTGTGGAAAGGTCCGAGAGTGTAGGTACTTCTGACGGAACTCTGCAAAGTCTATGTCGTGGACATCGGATGAGGCAAAGTTCTTATCCTTCAAACCTAGCCTTGTTCGGTCCATCTTGTCTGCAAAGACCTTATCGGTCCTGCGGTAGTATTCATAAGTCTTATAGGATTTACCAGATGCAGCCGTGGCTGCCTCGATAGTTAAACCCTCTGCTACACCTGAAAGGATCAGACGCTTGGCGATGTCACTGGACTTCTCCGTCATTACTTCTTTTTCTTTTGAGAATCTTTTTTCTTACCGTAGGCGTATGCTGTTAATCCAGTCAAAGCAGCACCACCAGTAGCACCCTCTGCTTGACCCTTAATTCTTGCCTTACCCACGATAGGGGTTGATTCTCTACGTGCCGTATCTGCTGACTTAGTAATTGCTTTATTGCGCTTAGTATCTGCAGCCTTTTGTCGGCCTGCTACCTGGTTACGGGTTGGCTTGGCTGTAGTGCCTGAAACTCTCTTAGCGTTGGGTGTTGTAGATACGCCACCGCTTTTGGATGTAGTCTTACTAGAACCTTCAACCTTTTTATTAAAAGGCTTACCCTTGCTACTAACCTTGGGTGCCTTCATAGATTCTGCGACTCTTTGCCCAACCTTCTGGCCAATCTTCTCTCCACCCTTTTTACCTGCTTGACGGATGGCTGCGGCTCTTAAAGCCGCGAGTGCTGCTGCGCCAATCAATGGTGCTGGCATTGGTATCTCCTAAGTTTGGGCCAAAAAAAAATTTTATACTAGGGGAAGGATCTCTATACTGGAGATAGAACTGTCCCCACTAAAAGCAGTAACCGTTCGGGCTTAGCGCCCGAGCAAGCCACAGCGAAGCGAGGGGTAAGTTGGTGCTCGTCCTAGGGGGACTCGCGTAGTGCCAACGTAGCGAGTACTGGTCGTAAAACTAGTAAGCGTTCGTTTTACTCCCTACTATATATAAGGCAGGAAAAATAACCGATTTCCCGTCTACGGTAGATTTTATTTTCGTTTTGTTACCAAGGTCACATTTATATGTGTACAAAATAGGACATTTATGTGGATCTCACTTTAGCGCAAATTTCTTTTGTGGGAGTATGTATGTCCCCGCCGTCAGACTTAACACACGGGGGTGCGGTTTTCTGCGCCTGTGGATAACCCCCTGCCCCCTGCACAGCCTGTGGATAACCCTGTGGATAACTTTATTTGGAAAGAGAGGGAAGGCTCTACTTCTGGCACCCCTAACCCTTATTGAATCCCCAATAAATAAATCTCCTTTGATCGTCTGCCCCTTTGATTAAGTTACTCATCAGTAACAAAACCCCCTTGCCTTATGTTACTGGCCTCCCCTCTTCGGTAACTTATGACCCCTTCAATTGTCGACAAAGGACACAAAAGACACCAGAAAAAAAGTTCCCTTGATCTTGCGTATACGGTAGACAACCGCACCAAATCGGCCTTATACTGAGAACATCAAAGAGCGAAGGGTTCTTTGATTAGTTGAAACTTCAACTACTTAGGAAGGGAAAAAACAGTGCTACACACTAACAATTCAACAACAAAGACAGAAGTTCGCAAAGACTTTTCCTATGCCCGCCATTTGATGCAATTGGCAGACAAGATGATGAGTGACAAATCAATCACAGACTTTTCAGAATCTTCAGAACTAGGACAGATCGCCCTTGAACTCACCGCATCTGTTTCAACCCTTCTCCAATGGTTGCAAGAACAAGAAGAAAAAGGAGCAAAGTAAAAATGAACTTCACAATGAGAAACAACAAAGGAAAAGAGATTGAGTTTCGCTTTATTGCTATCGGCGCCCCTTATGGATTGGGCGCAATAAATAACGGCGATCACCCTCTTTGGGAGGTTTCGTCTAACGGTTTCACTTTGGGACAGTGGAGGGTGGAAACAATTGCAGAACACGAAGACGGGAAGGGATGGTGCCTCCACGGGGCACACCGTGAATACGATCTTGATGAGTTCCTTGCCGATTACGCAAAACAAAAGAGCATTCAAGCCCTAACAGGAGAAAAGGTGGACAACTAATGAAAATGGAAAGAATCACCATAAACGGCAAGCCTTTGGAGGATTGCCAGAAGTGCGAAGGCGAGGGCACTATGTTCGCGGTTGCCGATCTCAAATGGGGAAAGGTGGCGAAGTGGCAACACTTTGCCCGCTGTGAGATGTGCGGATTTGAAACGGAGGTGAAGTGATGAGAGTTGCAACCGAAAAGGATTTTCCGATCAAAGAGGAGACGGCAACTTTTGAGGTGACTTTGACCTTCAACAGCGAGGAAGTATGGGAGGCGGTAACGGGTTCGGGTTTTGCTCACACAAAGTATTGGGTGAACTTCGTGGAATTGGACACGTGGCGCAAGCCGTGTGCCATCACGATCACACACGACACCGAAGAAGGAGGCGAAAGCGTGACAACAATAGAACCCGCCCGCCTCTTTGAGGCTTTCGGGGAATTGGTAAAGCAAAACTTCGGGCACTGTGGAGGCTACAACCTTGCAGACCTAGAAAATGCGGATGCGTGTCACGGTGATCTGGTTCTACAGCAAGCAATCTTCGGTAAGATAATCTTCGGATAAGCAAGACCGCCCCCGCGCTACGGGCTACGAGGCTCACAACCTCACGGGGGCACAAGACAGGAGGGCAACACCGCCCGCCTCTCTTAGCCTAGGAAGGGCAGAAAATGACAACAGCAACAGCAGAAAAGAAGATGACAAAGAAGGAACAAAAGGCGCTAGA
>Ga0315901_10001117_pt1 | contig 38713 bp, 26 predicted proteins | sample LakEriMetagenome_10_FD_203761 | JGI IMG/M metagenome (GOLD analysis project Ga0315901, IMG submission 203761) | Freshwater fungal communities from buoy surface, Lake Erie, Ohio, United States - Buoy 2 MA116 | ecosystem: Environmental > Aquatic > Freshwater > Lake | place: USA: Lake Erie, Ohio...
GACCGACCGCCCCAGTTCCGTTCTCGTTCGTTCGCTGCGCTCACGAACTCGAACGGAACTGGAGAGCGATGAATTTACAGAAGAGAAGTTACACTAGCCAAACAACCTGCCATCGAACCATTCCATTGGTTCCAAAAGGCGCTCACCGACACCAAGCCCACCCTCGCCTTGCGGTAATCAATTACCTTCTTCGCTGAACAAGAATTTATACTGCTCTACATCCTTGAGAGCTGCTCTCACTGCTGCTGGATTTCCGTGAACTATCGCCCCTGGCGGAACGTCCTTAGTCACAACACTGCCCGCGCCAACAAGCGCATTCTTGCCGATTCGTACCCCGGGAAGGATCGTGGCGTTAGCGCCAATCATGCAACCCTCTTCAAGGTAAGCACCAACTAGTTCATGCTTGGTTGTCGGCGTGTTTGGATACCTTGCGTTCGTAATCACGACGTTTGGCCCGATCCATGCGCCACGCTCAATCGTTGTATACTCTGGTATGAATGCCTGCGAGTGAATCCTTACTTTGTCACCGATTTTAATGTGGTGCTCAATAACCGTCCCAGTACCAACACTAACGTTATCTCCAATTGTGTTATCTTCTCGGATGAGCACGTTGTGTCCAGATTGAAAATTACTTCCAATCTGGTTGCCTGCATAAATAATCGTATGCGAACGGATCACCGAGCACTTGCCAATCGAAAGCTTCTGATCTCCTGGCTTAACACCACGAGGGGCCTCGCCTAAGATCACAAATGGACTAATCGTATGGCCCTCTCCAAGGTCAACATTTGGGTGAATCACTACGTAGTCCATGGAGATTTCCTACTTTCTGCCAAAGCGGCCTAACTTAAGTCTGTTGAATACTGCGAAAGCAAAGAAACCTGGGTTTCTGCGTGGATTAAGGTGTAGACTGCACACAAAGGAGTCTACCATGCGACCAAAAGGGACGGCAGAGGAATTGGAAGAGCGGCGGCGAAAGTGTTTCGAATTGCTTGATTCCGGGAAGACCGCAAAGGAGATTGCCGGCATCCTCGTGGTTTCAAGGGTCTCCATTCAGCGCTGGAAAGCAATGGTGCGAGCCCTCTGTGCCAATATGACGTGAGACAACAGCCTTCGCGGAAATGAAGCTACAGGGCGAGGAGTTGTGAGCCATGTCAACAGACAAAGACGGTCCCGAAATGTACCCCACTGAAGTCCCCGAAAAGGCCCAACGACGCCGATTCGATGCCGAATATCGGCTTCGCATTGTGGAGGAAGCTGACAAGTGCACCAAATTCGGCGAGGTCGGTGAGCTGCTTCGCCGCGAAGGACTCTATCGATCGCAGTTGGCCAACTGGCGCCAGCAACGCGACGATGGCACCCTGAGTCAAGCTGGCGGCAAGAAGCGTGGCCGTAAGCCCAAGGGAAAAGACCCTTCAGCCGCGGAACTGATCCGCCTCCGACGCGATCGAGATCGCCTGGCCGAACGACTACGCCAAGCCGAACTAATCATCGAGGTTCAAAAAAAAGTTTTCGGACTGCTCGATGCGAGCACCAGGGGATCGAAAAAGGTGCCACCCACCGATTGGTGCGGCGCCTTGGTGGTCTGGGTGGCTTGGGGGCTTTGAGTTCTTTTGGGTAGATGCAAGATTTGGGTAGATCGAAAAAGGTGCCACCCACCGATCGAAAAAGGTGCCACCCACCGATTGGTGCGGCGCCTTGGTGGTCTGGGTTGTCTGGGGGTTCGGTGGTGCTTTGGTGGAATGCGGAAGGTGCCATGCTCAAATTCAATCGCTGAGCAAAAGGTGCCACCTACCGATCGGGGCGCCTACCGGGGGGGCGGACCAATCGGTTGGGGCAGGCTCATCATTCATCATTTGGAATCGGATGACGTGTACTCCCGTTCATTTCTTGGGGGGGTGGTTTGTAGGCGGGAGTTTGGTTGGTTTGGGGGAAGATTGCCGATTTTGCCGAATGAACACTTGCTTGGAGGACGATGAAGGAAGGGAGTCGGTTTCCTAGGGTCAAGGGTTGCTCTCCGGGAAGCCATCGTCCCTGTTGGGTTGAGCATCGAGGAACACGAGCTGATGAAACGCTTGCTGGCATCCATGCTGTGGATTGGTTGTTTCGTTGGTTGTTCGCTACCGGGTACCAAGGACCAGTCGGTAACACAGACCGGTCCAAAGGGGTGGATGGCGACAGCCAGCAGGACCGCTGATGGGGTCAAGGGGCAGGCTGCCAGTTTGGGAACGGTGGTGCAGTCGGCGTATGGGAAGGCCAAGCAGAGCCTTTCGCGCGCGATCACGCCCAAAGCTACGTCGGCAGAGGGGTCTGTGGAAGCCAGCGGCAACCTAGGGCCCGAGCTTTATGTGGCACAAGGGCAGCTTTACGAATCCTCCGGCCAATATGCCAAAGCTCTTGATTTCTACAGCAAAGCGTTGGTGGCAGATCCAAATCACGCTGCGGCGTTGGCCAGTCTAGCACGGCTTCACAAGCGACAGGACGAATGTGTCAAGGCGATCGATTACTACCAGAGAGCCAGTGCGGCTAGTCCCGCCGACGTCCGTCTGATCTGGGAACTTGCCGAGTGCCAAAAGGCATCGGGGCAGTCGCCGCAGGCGTTGGAGTCGTACCGCAAGGCGCTGCTGCTGGATCCACAGAACCGGGAGAGTCGCATTGGGGTTGCGGGTCTATTACTGGCAGAGGGAAAGGAGGCGGAGGCATTGGAGGTAGTCGGGCAGGGAGAATCGCCTGCGATGGCGCACTACCAAATTGCTTACCTGCATTTTTCGCGACAGGACCTCGCTGGATCTCAGGACTCTTTGCAGAAGGCTTTGCAACTGGACCCCAATCTTCAGCCTGCCCGGCAGTTGCTGGAGCAAATCCAGGGCAGTTCGATGGTTCAACAGGGTCGGCAGGTGTACCAAGCGATTCAGCCATGGATGGGAAGCCCTTCAGCCAACCCAGCGGCCTCGGCGGTGCCTGCATCGATGCCTTCGGTCGTAGCACCTGCTGCGACTGGTTCCTTGCAGGGAAGTTGATGAATTCACTTCACGCAGAGCGGTCCGCCGCTCGCCGCAACCGATCCATCAATGCCCATCCGACACCTGTTGGATCAACCGATTGGCAGACGATCGTCTGACAGCCAGACCGATCGGCTTGGCGAAAAAACTCGTAGAGACCCTTGGCGTAGGAGTCGACAGAGGGATGCGTTTGCTGGAGTGTCGGGCCGTGGACACACGGGGGCCATTGGGTCAATCCAATGTAGGCCACCGGGCCTTGAGGCCTAGGCGTATGGAGCCACGGTTCACTCTGGATCTCCACTTTCGCTCGAGGTTGGTAATGGGGATGGCGGAGCCCTGGCGAGGGGAGCGGTTGGGAGGCTGTCTGTGGGAGGTGCGATCGATTGGATTGGGGTGTGACCAGTGGCATCAGGTTGGGCAGTACCTGGGCAATCATCTCCCAGGTGATGGAACCCGGGCGAAGAATTGCGGGACGATCTCCAGTCAAATCGATGACGGTGCTTTCGATTCCATGGCAGCAGCCTTCCTCGCACACGATGGCATCGATTTTTCCATCCAAATCCTCCAGCACGGCTTGCCAGGTGGTGGCGCTGGGAGTGCCGGAGCGATTGGCACTGGGGGCAGCGATGGGCAGACGAGCATGTTGCAGCAGCTTCCGAGCGATTGGGTGGGAGGGGATCCGGATCCCGACCGAAGGGAGTCCAGCAGTCACGCAATCGGCGATCCGATCGGATTTGGGAAGCACCAGCGTCATCGGGCTGGGGCCGAATTTCTCCCAGAGTTCGATTGCGGAAGTGGGGATGCTTCGCGTCAGTTGATGTACTTGGTCCATCGCTGCTACATGCACGATCAGTGGGTTGTCGCTGGGTCTTCCTTTGGCCTGAAAGATCTTGTTGACTGCCGACGGATCGAGCGCATTGGCTCCCAAACCGAAGACCGTTTCAGTCGGGAACGCGACGGTGCCACCCTGCGACCAAATCTGGGCAATGCGATCGAAATCGGGGGCTGTGAGTCGAAGCGTTGGACGGTCCATAGGGTTGTCGGTGGTTGATCCGATGGAGGGAACAGGGATGGAGAGGACTTCGGTGAACCAGCGAGCTAGCCGTCGTGTGACTGAGGCCTGCGCGGCAGCGGCTGGCCAGTTGGACGTCGTCGCACAAAAGCTGGATGGCATGCTGGACGAAACACTGCCCAGACCGATGACTCGTTGGCTTCGGCAATTATTCCCCAACGTAGCGGCCGCGGCTAGGCGTTGGTCAGAGGACGACGCAGGTTCCATGGCGGCAGCAGTTGCCTATTACTTGGCTCTTTCGCTTTTTCCGCTGCTGCTGCTGCTGACTGCGGGGATGGGGTTGTTCCTACAGTTCACGCGAATGGGCAGCGATGCAGAGAAATACCTGCTGGAACTGGCTGCGATGCACATGTCGGAGGATGTCGAGCGGCAGGTGCGGGATGTGTTGGTGCATCTGCGAAACCATTCGGTGATCACCGGCCCAACGGGGCTGTTGGCAACGATCATGGCAGCCATTGGCGTCTTTGCGCAATTGGATCGGGGGATGGACCGCATCTGGCGGATTCCGCCTCGTCGCAGCACCGACCTTCGAGGCACCGCCAGTCGGGTCTTTCGAGATCGCCTTGGGGCCTTTCTGATGCTGGTGTCTCTGGGAGGGATGGTGGTCGGACTTTTTCTCTTCAATACACTCTGGGTTCAGGTGCAGTCGGTGACCAGCGCCACGCTCCCCCACTGGACTCATCTTGGATCGATGGGGGGCGTACTCAATACGTACCTTGCGACCTCGTTGCTATTTGCCTGCGCCTATCGTTGGTTGCCTCGAAAGTCGGTTGGATGGCTGGATGCCATCCGAGGCGGATTGCTGGCAGCCCTGATCTGGGAAATGGGGAGAATGGTTCTGGAGGCGGTTTGGATCGGGATGCGATACACGACTGCTTATGGAGCCATTGGTTCCTTCATCGCATTGCTGCTATGGTGCTACTACGGAGTCTCTATTTTCTTCCTTGGGGCCGAGTACGTGCAGGTGCTGCAAGACCACGCCAAGGCCACTGAAGTAAACTCGGTGTTGCCTCAGCAAGACAAATCGCCGCTATCACTTTCCCAGAAGTTGCCAGAAGAGGCCCCGATAGGTCCAGCGATCGATCGGCGAACCATTCCCCGTCGATCGCGACCGCGAGCCACGGGAGGATCGATGTTGCGGCGCGTCGCCTGAGGTCCAATTCGGGTGGGAGAAGGGAAGCAAGTCGACACGCAGAGCTTTTTTCAGGAGCCGTTTCGCCCATTGCCATTACGGCGAACAAATGGATCTTTTTCGCCTAGCCACCATCGGGGCTTCCATACACCTTTCCGGTATCCGAATCGCTGCGTCGCAGTCTGTTCGATGTAGGCGCACACCTCCTGAGGGTCATCGCTGATCATCATGCGTTCCAGATCGATTGGGTCGATCATTCGGTACTCCAGCAATCTTCCGCGCAGAAAATCGATCAGCGGATCCCAGTAGGTTTTTCCCATCAACACGACGGGAAAATCATGCATCTTGCCGGTCTGTACCAGGGTGGCGACTTCAAACAGTTCATCCAGAGTGCCGTAACCGCCCGGCATGGCGACGAAGGCTACCGAGTACTTGGCCAGCATGAACTTGCGAACGAAAAAGAAATCGAAGTCGACGAAGGTATCTAGGTAGGGATTGGGGTTCTGTTCCTTGGGAAGGACGATATTGCAGCCGACGCTGCGCCCGTTGGCATCCTTCGCGCCACGATTGGCGGCCTCCATGATTCCTGGGCCACCTCCGGTCATGACGGTGAATCCCGATCTGGCCAACGCGCGTCCCATCTGGCGAGCGAAATCGTAGTAAGGATGGGTTTCTGGGAATCGAGCCGATCCGAAGACAGTGACGCTGGGACCGATAAAATGAAGCGATCGGAATCCAGAGATCATTTCCGAGAAGACGTGGAAAGCGACTTTCAGCTCCTCCCACCGGGAGTGCGGTCCCTGAAGAAATCGCTCTTCCATCGTATTCGAAGGAAACGTCGCAGGAACCTTCGTTGAACCCGAATCGGAGGGGAGGGGTGAATCCAGCTGAGCCATGACATCCAGACCGTTTCTCGTCGAGGGGAAGGAGGATCATCGGAACCCACAGTTCATCTTAAACCACAGTATAGTAAGAAACCGTCGACCCTTTGGTTGCCTTGCTGAAACACCTTCGCGGCTTGCGCGAAGCCATCGTTTCGCATTCCATTATCTCCATCAAGAAAGAAGTCCTTTCTTTGAGTGAACGCCCCGAGGTTGGCATGGAATCGCCCGGGTCGGAGGCGACTGGCGGGTCGGAGTTGGCGCGCGGCCGTCTGGTCGACCTATCGCTGCCTAGCGCACTGAGACGACTGGGGCTTCCCGTACTGATCGAACAGCTGTTGGCTCTTCTGGTCGGCTTTGTCGATACCTATTTGACCGGTCATTTCTTGAGCGACGGGCATCTGGCTGCGGCAGGGATGGCAGCCTATCTGCTGTGGGGTGTCTCTTCGCTTTTTGCCACCTTATCGATTGGTGCCACCGCTCGTATGGCTCAGCTGATTGGTGCCCAGCAGTGGGATGATGCGCGCCGCACCACTCAGCAAGTGCTTGGGGTGGCTCTACTGGCCGGAGTCGGCATCGCCCTTCTTGGTGCCATTTACCTTGAGCCACTGGTCCGATTGCTGGGGCTTCAGGGAGTCGCATCGGTCGCAGCACAACAGTACATCGCCATGATGCTCTGGGTGCTTCCTGCCATGGCGATTTTGCAAGTGGGAAATGCCTTGCTGAGAGGTGCTGGAGATACCTCAACAGGTCTTTGGATCTACAGTGGTGTGAACCTCATCAATGCGTCGGTCAGCTATCTGCTTGTCGCTGGGGTCCCGGGATTTCCTAACCTCGGTTGGCACGGGGTCGTGCTGGGGACTGCGATCGGGTACTTGCTGGGAGGTCTGGTCATCGCCGGACTGCTGATCCAGGGTTGGCGTGGGCTGCGGTGGAATCCGCTCGCCGTCGATCGAGATGGGAGGCCCATTCGAGACGTGTTGGCGATCGGAATCCCCGGTGGTATCGATATGATGTTGACGGTGGGATGCCAGCTGTGGTTTGTCGCTTTGATCAATCGTCTGGGCACCCTCGCCTCCGCTTCCCATGGACTGGCGATCCGGATCGAAGCGATCGCCTATCTGCCTTGCCAAGCTTTCTCGATCGCAACGATGACGCTGGTTGGGCAGTTGCTTGGTGCTGGGCAGATCGACCGCGCCCAAAGGACGACATGGCGCATTCTCTTGGGTGCGATGGCGATGATGGTGCTGGTCAGCCTAATATTCCTTCTTTTCTCCGATCCGCTGGCTGGATCGCTTGTCGGGCCCGGACATCCTCAGACCAAACAGATCTCCGCGGGCTTGTTGCGGACAGTCGCTTGGGGGCTTCCCTGCCTAGCGGTGATCCAGGTTTTGGCAGCTGCCATGCGTGGTGCAGGAAAGACGAAAATACCGCTTTGGATCTCGCTCTTCAGCTTCCTGATCGTACGTATTCCACTAACCTATCTGATCGCGACCGATGCAGCAGGACCGTTCGTTGGACCTGCTTGGTTGCATCCGTTGCAGGGACAGGGAGTGCAGGGTGCGTGGTATGCGATGCTGGCCGATCTGACGGTGCGAGCCACCCTGTTTGCGATCGCTTTCCGGATGCTTACCCTCCGCCAGGCAGATCGCCCGAGTTCCGTGTCCTCTGGCCACTGAGTCGTTTCGTTTCAGCAGCTATCTTCTTTAGGATCGCTGCGGATGGAAGAGGATTGGCTAAGGGATTCGGTTGAGGAGGCGCAAGTCGATAACTACTTTCAGGACGTCGAAACCAGTGCCTTGTGGGTGCGATGGTGGAGTCGGATGTTGGCATGGGCTAGGATGAATCGTGCAAGATGGATAGCGTGGCATCGATCTGCCTGAGGAGTCGATGGAGTTCTGGAATCTTTTTCTCTCGGATGGAATCCTCTATGCATGCCTTGCCGTTGATCCTTGGAGCTCTGGCTGCCATGGCGATCGCGTATCGCTTCTACAGCGCCTTTCTGGCAGCTCGAGTCGCCATGCTGGACGATTCCCGTGTGACTCCGGCGGTCAGCAGAAATGACGGGCAGAATTATCATCCGACTCATCGCTGGGTTCTCTTCGGTCATCATTTCGCCGCCATCTCGGGTGCCGGTCCGCTGATTGGTCCTGTGCTTGCGATTCAGTATGGATTCATGCCTGGTTTGATCTGGCTGGTGATCGGGGTCTGTCTGGCAGGAGCGGTGCAGGACATGCTGGTTCTGGCCGCCAGCGTGCGCCATGACGGCAAATCGCTGGCCGAGTTGATTCGCCGCATGCTGGGGACGTCGCCTGGCATCTTTGCGGCGATTGCGATTCTCTTCATCGTCGTCATCGCGCTGTCGGGGCTGGGGCTGGTGGTGGTCAAGGCGCTGGGGGGCGAGGAAATCCGTCTGGCACCGGGGACGAGAATGGTGGCCACATCGCCCATCCAAGTCGAGGAGATCGCAGGTGGCACAAAGATCCACTTTCCCAAGGGGACCGAAGTCATCTATCCAGGTGGCAAAAGCCTGAAGAGGAGTGAGGCGTTCACTCTGAGATCGACCGAGAAAGCTGTTTCGCAGACGACTTCTAACGATCCCAACCAGTGGGTCACTCAGGCCGGTACCAAGGAACTGGTGCGGGGTAGCAGTTGGGGTACCTTCACGATCTCCTGCACCGTTCCTATCGCTCTGTTCGTCGGATGGTACATGTATCGTTTTCGCAAAGGGAAGGTTCTGGAAGCTTCGTTGCTGGGGGCCGCCGCCGTTTTGGGAGCCACGCTGCTGGGACACAGCATTCCAGGATCCCCGCTGGAACCTTTCTTCAGCCTCACGCGAGGCCAGACTATTTTCGCGCTCTGCGCGTATGGCTTCATCGCGTCGGTTCTTCCCGTCTGGGTGCTGCTGTGCCCTCGAGACTACCTTTCCAGCTTCCTGAAGATCGGAACGATCGCACTGCTTGTGGTGGGGATCGTCGTGGCCAATCCGAAGATGGAAGCCCCCGCAGTGAACGAATATTTTGCTGGGGGGGGCGGGCCGCTGTTTCAAGGTGCGATTTTTCCCTTCGTTTTCATCTGCGTGATGTGCGGCGCGATCTCCGGATTTCACAGCCTAGTCTCCTCTGGAACGACTCCCAAAATGATCGGACGGGAAAGCGACATCCGACCGATCGGCTACGGAGCGATGTTGCTGGAAGGTCTGGTGGGTGTGGTAGCCCTGCTGGCGGCTGCCGCATTGCCGCAATCGGACTACTGGGCGATCAACATCGATCTGGCGAAGGTGGAGCAGTACGCGGAGACACTGCAGAAGATGGATGCCAATCAGGATCGGCTGGCGGAGATCGAACAGCAAGTCGGAGGCGAATCACTGCGTGGACGAACAGGTGGGGCGGTGACGCTGGCTGTCGGTATGGCGCAGGTGATGACGCAGGCGATCCAGCGCATCGTGCCGCAGCTTGAGAGCGATGGGTGGATCAAATACTGGTATCACTTTGCGATCATGTTCGAAGCACTGTTCATCCTGACGACGATCGATACTGGAACCCGCATCGCTCGCTTTCTACTCCAGGAACTGCTGGCCAAGGTGGATCGAAGATTCGAGCGGATGGACTGGATGCCTGGGGTGATCCTGGCAACGGCCGTGGTGACCATCGGCTGGGGCGGGCTGATCTGGACCGGTTCGATCGATACGATCTGGCCGATGTTCGGCATCGCCAACCAACTGCTTGCTGCCTTGGCGCTGACGACCGTCACCACATGGCTGTTTCAGGAAGGCAGGGGCCGCTACGGGTGGGTGACGTTGATTCCGCTGGCCTGGGTGGCGACAACGACGTTGACCGCATCCACGCAGATGATTTCCGGAAGGTTCTGGTCGCTGATCGTATCCGGATGGAAAGATCGCCAGTGGGCCACCCTCCTGCAGGGAGGGCTCTGCACCGCTGCCACCATCTTCCTGATCAGCTGCTTCCTGCTGGTACTGGGGCATGCCGTCAGCTTATGGATCGAAGCCGTACGGCGACCGGCCCAAGTCGACAAGCAGTCCAGTCCTTAGTCGCATTCATGCGGTCGCCGAGGCAACCGCCGACGCAGTATTTGAAGTTGAGATTGGATCCATCGCGTCAGGGTGGAAAAGATTTGCCACCAACAGCGGGATCGAGCCGGAGACCTGAAACTGTTGCACCAAGAACTGGATGGGTGACCGATCGTCTGTCCCGAGATGTCTTGGTGATGATGGTGTGGAATCGGGGTCGAGGAGAGAATCGCAACCGAGGGTTCCGCCAACCTCCGCTCTGCTATTTCAACAGTCGATTCACCGTATCTCACAGGAGAATGCTTCGTGAACACTGATTTCAAAGAGCGTTTTGGTCCTGAAGCCTGGAATGACCCACCGGTGCCAAAGGTCGATCGGCTCCAGAGGTTTGTTGGCATCATCGTTGGCCTGTTCGCTGTCTTGCTATGGTTGGTTGCGCTGCTGGCATTTTGGGCGGTCTTTACCGACCCAGACCCCAAGAAGCCAGCTTTGGTCGTGGGGGTAATCGGGTCGATCGCAAGCTTTCTGACAGCACTTGCTTGGTCGCTTTGGCAGGGTCGCGGGGTGCCTCGCTGGATCATGCGATTGTGCGCGCTGGCAGGTCTTCTTCTTTTCGTCACGCTGGCGATGCAGGCTAAAGGGATTGGGGATCTGTGGATGCTGATCGGGCCAAGCCTGATGATGCTGCAGGCGTTGCCCATTCTATGGAAAGGGCCTCAGCGAAGCTCACCGTAGTCTTGAAGCTGATTGAGCTGGAATCGTTCTGGCCATCGATGGGATTGGTTTTTGGAAATAGTGGAGTCGCATCTTGAATGGAGAGCCGGAGTGGCGCTTTCAGGAGGAGGTAGAGTCGACACCGGCCTCAATGCCAGGTGATCGACTTCAGTCACTTTCTGTATTATTGGTAGCTGCACTCGCATCCCTGTCTTGGTTGGGCGCACTCATCGCCTTCTGGGGCGTGGTCAACACTCGCGATCGCATTCAAGCTGCCGCTTTACTTGTCCTCGCCGCATTTCTTGCGATCGTGCTGAGCGCCTTGGCGAGATCGCTATGGCAGGGTCGTGGTGTGCCACGATGGATCTTGAAACTCTTTGCAGTCCTCGGCGCCGTTGGACTGATCTTTTTCGCGACGCATGCGAGAGCCCCTGGAGATTTCCTGATGCTTGCCGTTTTCCTGGCAGCGATTCTCGTCGTGCTGAGATACTTATGGCAGAGCACGGATGACGGCGCCAAAAAACAGTAGGGGTCTGGTCGGCAGATTTGCCTTGGAGGAAAGTCATCGAGCCGAGAATGATGCTGCATCGATGACCAACGTGGCATCAGTAGCCTTCCGTGGCGACGACGATATCCAATCGTCGATTGGCGGCTCGGCCCTCGTTGGTTTGCTGGCTTCCTACAGGGCGACTGTCGCCGAAGGCGAGCGACTGGAATTGGCTAGCGGGAAGCTGGCTGCGTCGCACTAGATACTCAAGGACCGCCATGCTTTGAGCGGCGGAAAGCTGGTAGGGGGTGGAGTAGGACCCCGGAGGTAGCGGAGCGGCATCGGTGTGCCCTTCGATGGAGATGCGCTGTCGAGGATAGGACTGGCGAATCGTCTCGGTGAGGCGATCGAGCACGCCTGCGGCGCTTGGGGCCCATTGCGTGGTGCCGGGGAGGAATAGCTGGTCGGCAGGAATCGTCATCCGCTGGCCGACGGCGCCCGAAGAGAGCGGACCGAGCCTTGAAGGCGCTTCCGAGGGCTGAGCGCTGGATCGATTGGCGGTGAAGTCCGAGGGAGTTGGTTCGGAGCTGCGATTTTGCGACTGGTTGGCTGTCAGGATCGCACTGCTACGCTTTTGGATCGATTCCTTCAGCTCCTGCGATTGACGGCTGGCTTCGATTTGTCCGATCTGTGCCTGAGCCAGCTGGCCGCTGAGATCTTGAAGCTGCTTGGTCATCAAGTTGGCTCGATCGCGCTGCAGCTGCATCTGCTGCTGCGATTGCGCCAGTTGATTGGTAAGCTGTCGGTTGTTGTCATCGAGTAGCCGGAGGCGCCGTTCCAGTTCTTGGATCTGGCTGTTGGCTTGAGCGACGATCGTCGCATTGGGATCATTGGATGCGGGAACGGACAGCCCTGGACTGGGCGCGGTGGGAGGCAGGCCGGCGGTGGGATTTTGCGCGAGGGCCGGGGACGACGACGGTGCGCTGGGACCGGTGGGCATTGGACTGGCGCCCATGGGATTTGTGCCCATGGGATTGGGGTTCCACCAGGAAGCGGTTGGCCAAGTCGGCGTAGGCCAAGTCTGCTGCGTCAAGGGACCGGTCATCGGCGTTTGAGATTGGCAACCGCTTAGGCCAATTGCGACCAGCAGTAGGCAAAGCGGTCGGAGTTGGCTGGCCATGGTGCGATGGCGAGCGAGATGGCGCGAACGCGATCGCAGCGACGTCAGCTTCACCTTCTACCTCCAGCCTGGGATCGAGAGACCTTGGGGTGCAGGACCCCTAAGCCGACCGGTGTCATCCGGGACTGGTTGAGCGACGTTTCGCTGGGGTCAACGCAAGCGTGTACCAACTACTTCCCGGTGGCTCAAGATCATTTTTCTTCCTTGGGTCCAAAGTGCAACAGACGCATGGCATGGGGCTGGAACGATTCGCTTGCAATCCGGCCGTTGTGCCATGTTTTTCCGCTTGGAAGAGTCAGCATGGCGTGGGCCGCCCAAGCATCTTGCGGCCCCGGTGGCTTGGCCGTCAATTCGCTCCAGGGGATCGCCAGCTCTACCGACCAGGTCGCTTTGCTCTGGTGCACCGCGCGGAACCACTTGGGGTTCCATCCGATCAGGTTGCAGCAGCGGTCTTCGGTATTTCCCTGAAAGTCGATTTTGAATTGGTAGCAGGTGGCATAATCGCGGTCGATATCCAAAGTCAGCGTGAAGTGATCCATGGAGGGGGCAAGCGAGTCGTATTGGAGAGTTGGTTGCGGGGATGGGAGAAGGTTGGCTGAGGGTGCGGGAGCAGTCATCCAGGCATAGAGGAATTGGTCGTCGTAGGCGAGGCGGACTTGAATCGGAGGATCGGAGAGTTGGCCGTCGGCCGAGATCAGATCCCGCGCGCCTGGAAGATTCCAGCATGGATCGTCGGCTAGGCCATCCAGTTGGGGCGGCAACGATGTGGGGGTGGCAACCATCGCCAGGGGATGCACGATCCCCTTGCTCCACTGCGTCTCCTGCTGAGCGATCTGGTACCATCCGGCGATCGCGGGCGCCTGCAGCCAATCCTGGAAGGGACTGGAGGTGTGGGAAAGGACCGACGCTTCTTGGTTGGACGAAGTATCCAGTTCGCTTTTTCCCTGTTGCCATCGCGCGACACGCCATCGGGCCATGCCGGCGCGGGGGTCGGAAAAGAAGGGGCTATGAGTCCTGGAGATCAGCTCGGTAGACCAGGGGATGACGCGTGGTTCCACCAGCCATGTAGCGCCAGGACTGGCCGTTTCCTGTCGCGATTCCTTCCAGTCCGCAGCACGCACTGGGGTCTTGTTTTCCTTTGGGATGGATGGAGGCATCTGCAACGGCGCGGGTAAGGAGCGACTGCCTTCGCCAGCCTGAAAGGCCGCCTCTTTTACCTCGTCGGTGGGCGCTGTCGCATCGACTGCCATCGAACTACTATTGGTGGCGGATACGGCTTGGTTACGGAATGGGGAGTCGTGGTTGACGGTGCGCACTGGCGCAGGAGCATTGCGATTGGCTAGTTGGTCAACCGACTGGCGATCGATCCAGTACGCAAGCTCTTCGCTGCTGGCATGAGTGGCTAGTTCGATCCAGGCGGCGAATGCCACGCCGCTGTTTGGATCGGTGCGGACCAGTCTTCCCAGGGTCGCTTCCCAGCGATTCCACTGACCTCGCTGACGACATCGCTCTGCTAGTTCCATCAGCCAGCGACCATGGAGGTCCTCAGGAGCCGTCTGGAGAATCGATTCCAGTTGGCTTTCCCATCGAGGCTGGCGTCCCGAGGATTCGTTGGGTAGGTCGCACAGGGCCAACAACTGGGAGCGGGTTTGGATGCCACCGGCAAGGCGGGCGACCGATCGCTGCCCTACCGAAAAGGGAGCTCGCTGGGTTGCCGGATCGATCGCCAATCCCCCCAGCAGATTTCGACGCGAACCTTCCGAGAAGATTGGGCTGACGCGCAGGCTGTAGGTGCTCCAGGGAGCACTGGCGCCCACGGGACGCACCAGCAGATCGACCGGTGCCAGCAATTGGGAGAGGAGAAGTCCCGAGTGGGCGAGCGCTTTTTCCTGAGGGACCGCCAGGCCACCGGGATGATCCGATGGAGCAAAGACTTTCGCGATCTGCCAGGTTTGATTGAGCAGTGAATTGGAGTCTTGATCAGGCAGCCACATCGGGTCTGCTGCCAGTTTCATCGCATCCTGAGTCCAACTGGCGACTTGGCCCTGCAGGCCCGGTGCCGATTCCTGTTCGGCCACCAGCACTTGGGGGCGAAGCGTTCGGATCCAGGCCGCAAGTTGTTCGACCTGCCGGGGGTTACTGGTTTCTGAAGTGGCAGGGAGGGGCGATGGTAGAGCAGATGAAACTTCTAGATGCCCAGCCCATACGAGAGCCAGAGAGCTTGCGATTTGCGATTGGGTCGCCGATTCATCCGCCCAAGCGGCTGCGGCGGAGGCGCGGTCGACGTCAGCGACCCGCAGCCATGCACTTCGCAGCGGGATTTCGATCGAGGTCTCTGCCAGCAGTTCCAGCGGCGCGGTGGCGCCGGTGGCGGTGATGGCCAGCAGCCCAAGACGTCGGTTCTCCCCATGCTCGGACCACCATGCCTGGCCTCCGTTGCGGCTACCGACAATGCCGGCAGCAGCGCCGGCGACCACCAGCCTGTCCCCTTGCCAACCGGCCATCGTTTCCAGTGGAAGATTGATGGGGAGGGTCTGAGACTGCCAGGTAGAACCTTGATCAGCGGAGTGAATCAAGACATTTCCCGGTTGCCCCAGGCACCACACCGAACGACCGTTGGCATGAATGGCTCGCCAATCGATCGCATCGCAAACCTTGGGTAGGCGATCTCGCTCGATCGCCGTCCATTGCAAGCCATCTTGGCTGAAGGCAATCAGTCCTTGCTCCCCGGCGATCCACCATCGCGTTCCACTGTCGGCAAGACAATTCCATCGACGAGGCTCGTGGAGAGGAGGCACGACCACCTGAGTGACTTCGCGCGTCTGATCGGCGTGGAAGAGTCGACCGATGCGGTCCAGCAGCAGTCCCTGGGTGCGATGGCGCCAGTGAGCCTGTTGGAGATGACCTAGCCCGACGCAGGCCACCGACCAGTGATCGCCACCATCCAGCGATTCAAAGATACTGCTTTGGTGGACGGTCGAATAATCGCCCCAGGCGATCAAGTGGCCTGGGCCCAGCGATTGGATGCCGGTGAGTCGAGGCAAGGTGGGGATCGGTACGCTCTGCCACGTCTTTCCGCCGTTGGAAGTGCGCAGGAGAACGCCCCGACTGATCTTCAGAGGGGGTTCGATCGCACCTCCCACAGTCCAGCCAGTTCGATCGTCATGAAAGGTGACAGCCATCAGAGGATGGGAGGTACCGCTGACTTGCGCCGTCCACTGCCGGCCGCCGTCGGTGGTGGCAAGAATGGTGCCCCGATCCCCAACGGCCCAGCCGCGATCAAGCGACTGGATGCAGACGGCGCGAAGCACGCCATCCACCCACGGGGCGTGCTGAAGAGGCTCCCTGGTCTCCTTGCGTGGTGGCAGGTTCCTTTCGTCCGGGATGGACTGCAGCTGTCCTATTTTTCGCTGCAGGCTGGAGTTCTGCGACCAGAGCCGTGGGGCACCAGCCAGCATGCAGGCGATGATTAGCACAGCAAACAAACGAGGCTGGTGCATCATGGTGCAGTGCTGTGCGGGACGGGTGCAGTCAGGTCGGCGTCGGTCCAGGAGACGATGGCGATTCCGTTTTGGTTGGCGAAATCCAGAGAGGCTTCACGTTCCAGGAGGATGGTGCGGTGGGCTTCAATCGCAAGGGCGGTGCCACCGGCGCGGAGGAGGGTCTCCAGGGTCAGCCGTCCGATGGTAGGAAGATCAAATCGATCATCCTGAGATGGCTTGGCCACTTTGACCATGCTGAATCCGCCTCGCGGGCAAAGTTGACCGGTTCGCACGAGGCAGGCATCGGTTCCTTCGATCGCTTCCACTCCCAGGACCGTCTGATCCCGCACCGTGACCGTTTGGCCGACATCGAGGTCCCCCATTCGTTTGGCCATGGTCCAGCCGAACAGCAGATCCTTCAGTTCTCGCCACGAGGGGCTGCGCCGTGTCAGCAGGCCATGGGGAGCCAGCAGTTCAGGGGCCACATGGGTTCCGGGCACAATCTGCATTCCTTTTTTCTCGAAGTGGCGAACGACGGCCCCCAGGAGGGAGTTGTCGCTTGCATCGGACGTCTTTCGAATCAGATGCGGAGTGAAGATCTGAAGGCATTCCAGGTCGGGCAAGTGCCGCATCCAGCCGAAACGCTGAAAGAGGATTTCGTGTTTGAATAGCTTTCCGGCCAGCACCACCTTTTGGACACCTTGGCGTTTCAGCCATCGGCGCTGAGCCCCCACCTTGCAAATGCCAAACCACTGAAAGGCTTTGGCCATGCTGGCCAGCTCTGGACTGGCGCAGTCTCGCAAGGCTGCCACAACGACGGGGACGCCTCGCTGATGGAGGGCTTCAACCACCTGCAGGGGATAATTGCCCCAGCCGGCGATGACGCCAACAGGCGGTTGGCCGAAGTGCGCGACGGAAGTCGCTTGGCTTCTCACTGGATCTGCGAGCCGCAAAGGATGGACACCACTCATGCCGCTCGCCTCGGTGATTTGGTTCCTTCTGAGCCATCGTCTGCTGCCGCAGGGCTTCCGGTTGCCTCCCATGCCGCAAGTCGATGGGTCAGTTGCCGCAATTGGTCTCGCATTTCAGGGAGACGCGAGAGCATCAGGACCGATTGCAGATAATGTTTCTGAGGGATGGCAGGTGAACCGCCAACCATCGAATCGGGAGGGATGTCTCCGGCGACGCCCGCCTGCGCGCAGACCACCGTGCGGTCCCCGATATGAACGTGATCCCTCATCCCAACCTGACCAGCCAGCACGACATAGTCGCCCGTTGATGAACTGCCGGCCACTCCCACTTGCGAGCAGATCAGATTGTGCTTCCCGATCTTGCAGTTGTGCGCGATCATCACCAAGTTGTCGATCTTCGTCCCTTCGCCAATGCGAGTCGCACCGAAGGTACCACGGTCGATCGTGGTGTTGGCACCGATGTCGACGTCGTTTTCGATGATCACGTATCCCAGCTGCGTTGAAAGATGATGCTGGCCGCCGCGAGTGGCATACCCGAAGCCATCGGCACCCAGGACAGCTCCTGCATGCACGCGGACGCGAGCACCGATGCGCGTGTCTGGATAGACAACCACCTGTGGAAACAGTTCGGTGTCCTCACCCACGGTGGAACCGGCCATCAGGTGAACCCCTGGATGAATGCGCACGCGGTCTCCCACGACGCAGTCAGGGCCCACCGTCGCTGTAGCGGCAATCCAGCAGTCCTTGCCAATCGTCGCCGAAGCATCCACCACGGCGCGTCGATCGATCCCAGGTGAGGCAACGAGTTGGGTGGGGCGAAAGAGTGCTACGATTTTGGAGAATGCGGCGTAGGGGTCCGAAACGATCAACTGATCGCAAGGGGCCGATTCCAGAGGCTCCCGAACCACCACCGCCGCAGGAGTCCGGCTCTGAAGAGTTGCAAGATTCTTGGGGGAGTCGAGCAAAGTAATGGTGCCCGGCAACGCGTCGACTAGCGGCTGAGCGTCATGGATCGGCGGATCGCCATTGCCTGGGACCACCCCTCCCACAAGCTCTGCCAATTTTTGAAGCGTCCATTCCATGACGATCTCCACTTCCCTGCTCCGTCGACCGGTCCTGCAATCCCCGACAGGCTCTGACCCATCGACCGATCGCCTCTTGAAGCATCTTCCTGATGCAAGCGATAGGAATTTCATAAGAAAAAAGGGGTTCCAGATCAATCCGAATCGGTATTCGCAAAAGGTAAGAGTTCATAAAAAAGGTCTATCCGGCAATTCTTAGAGGCGTATCCATCGTCCGACCGGAGTAGGCGGGATGGAGTCATGCGGCCAAGGGCTACGGCTCCAAGGCGTGCGTTGGATCTCACCCTCCCCTTGGAAAGCAGGGCGTGCGTTGGATCTCACCCTCCCCTTGGAAAGCAGGGCGTGCGTTGGATCTCACCCTCCCCTTGGGAGGGTCGCGAGGAACGAGCGGGGAGGGCCTTATCTTTCCGCGCAATCGATCGCGGAGCATTCTGCAACAACGGACGCTATTGTTCCGCCCTCCCCGCTTCGTCGTTCCTCCTCAGCGACCCTCTCTGTGGGAGGGTGAAAAGACCGATACCACCTTCCGCTTCGGAGGGTGATTGGGTGCTGTGGCCACCGGCAATTCATGAGTCGCGGTAGTGAAGCGATCGCAACCCACGCAGATCCTAGATGGACCAAAAAAAAGCACCGCGGAAAACCGCGGTGCTTCGATTTAGGTCAAGATGCGTCGGAAAAGTCTGGAAGGTCAGTCCAGAATATCGGCCGGAATGATTTCCGTCCCGTTTCGGGTTCCCAGTGCTCCCCAGACACCATAGGGGCTTCTCCCAACGACGCCATTTTGACTTTCAAAATTCGGCGCCGGTCTGTTCACTGGATTGCCAGCATCGATCGTATTGGAGATGAACTTGACGGCGTTGTCTCCTAGCACCACATGAACTCCACCTGGATGGAAGCTGGAGGCACTGTAGATGCCCCAATCCCAGTCGTTGTCATAGAAAGTGCAGGAAGGGGAGTTCGGAGGCAGCACGGTGGTGATGCCGGAGAACTGACCTCGACCATCCGCCCACCGACCACCACGACGGCGATTGTCCGCCTTCGTGATGATGATCGAAGGGTTGCGATACATCCCCATCACCATTTCTTGCTTGCACAGTTGCGGATTGTTCTTGATCTGATCGCTCAAGTAGATCGTGTTCCCCTGAACGCGAGGTTCGCCTGTGTCGGTCCCCATTTCCGCCATCAAGATGGTATTGCTAAGACCATCGGTGGCATCGCGGAGGGATCGGTTGTAGCGAGCCTGGAACATGCCGCGATTGGCGTTGGTGCTCCAGTCCCAGTGATTTCCTTCTACTGTATCGCCGAAGCTGAAGCCGTAGTTGGTTCGGCGCTGGTTCATCACATCCTGTGTCGCATAACGTCCAGGGTCTGAAGGGCATCGCAGCGTGGGAACTTCGGTGCGCCAAGGAGTGTAGCTACCGCCAAAGGTGGTCCACGGTGCGGGGCCACCGGGAACGATGCGCCCTGGATACCAGCCGCCCACTTGCGGAAATCCATTCATGATCAGATTGAACAGCGGCTGTTGCTCCATGTAGGGAAGCAGCGCAACGGCCGGCGAAATGTTTTCCACGTTGGAAGTATCCCAGCTACCCGAAGTACCTCCAATGCCAGTGGGGATCAGCTTGTAGGTCGATTCGTAGTTGAGAATCGCCAGCCCCAGCTGTCGCATGTTATTGGAGCAGCTCATTCGCCGAGCTGCTTCGCGAGCCTGCTGCACCGCGGGCAGCAACAGCCCTACTAAGACACCGATGATGGCGATCACCACCAGCAGTTCGACAAGCGTGAAAGCTTGCCTTGGACGCATCCACTTCATTCGAAAATCCTCCGCACCAACAATGAAAAGATAGAATGAATTCAATGAGCGAAGGAGCGAAAACGATCCCCCGCCATTTGCCAAGAATAGCCACTTTTTCGTGCCTATGTCAAATTGGTTTGGTTGCTGAGAGTCAGATTTTCTACCCTTAGCTATCGGGTGCAGATTCACTTCGCTCCCTTAAGCCGATCCTCCCGGGATCGAGGGATCTGGCCGAAGGGGGGATATGAAGTTACTGGCACCACCTGAAATGAGTAGGCGTGCAGCCAGTTTCCCTAACGCGATCGGGTCGCTATCGACCGATTCGGCGGTGGTCTGCACAGAGCGGGAGCCATCCAGGTCAAAGACCGCACCGCGGAGGGTGATGCGGCCTGGCCGGCAAGATGCCAGAGCTGCGACTGGAGCGAGGCAACCACCACGCAGCGCCCTCAGCATCGATCGCTCGGCCAGCACTGCCTGGTGGGTGGCCGGATCGTCGAGTGCGGCCACGGCATCTTTCAGGTCGGCTTGATCAGCAGCGATTTCCAACCCCAAAGCCGCTTGTCCGACGGCAGGCAGCATCTGGTCGGTGGGCAAGGGAAGGATCGCATGATGCTCAACCCGCAGCCGCTTCAGTCCGGCGGCCGCCAGCAGGATCGCGTCGAGCGAGTCGTCTTGAAGTTTCCGCAACCGCGTATCGACGTTGCCGCGAATCGGCACCACTTCCAGGTCGGGCCGCAGTTTACGAAGTTGGGCGGCGCGGCGTGGGGAGCCGCTACCGATTCGACCTCCTTCGGGAAGAGAGAAAATCGAATCGACTGGGGTAAGCGTCACGAGGGCGTCGCGAGGGTCCTCGCGGAGTGGGACGGCGGCAAGCATCAGGCCCTCCACCGGCTCGGTGGGAAGGTCTTTCAGCGAGTGAACTGCCAGATCGCAGCGCCCGTCCAAGACGGCTCGCTGAATCTCCTTGGTAAAAAGTCCGCTGCCACCCTGCTGGGTCAGCGCCCCTTGAGTGACATCGCCGGTGGTGGTGATCCAGAGGATTTCGACGGCATGACCAAGTTGCGTCAGTTGTTCTGCAACCCATTGCGCCTGCCATCGCGCCAAAGGGCTTTGACGCGATCCGATTCGAATCTGCATGCTGCACCGAACGATCGCCAAGAGGGGAAGACAGGTAGGTCGCGTGAAAGAAACCAACGAACTGTCGTCGATCGTATCAAATCGCCTCGCGCTGCGAGAGGGGGTGAAGAATCGATGAAAGCGATACGATGGCCGAAGCGAGGGTTCCTACCCCTAGCGTTGCATCCATTACACTGAGCATTCAGAAGGATGAGCATTCAGAAGGACACGGCGCCATCTCTGCTGCACGATGCTTGCTTCAACAAATCCAATCTCCCTCCTCTCTCTCTGGAAAGGTTTTAGCCGATGCCGAAAATCCACTTCCTGGTGGCTCTGTTGACTCTGGCTTTCTCTACGTCCCTCTTGACGCCTCCATCGGCCGGTTACTGGCAAGATGCCGATGACGCCGTCCCTTCCGATCCACCGGCGCGATGGTGGAAAGGGAATCTGCACACGCACTCCTTCTGGAGTGACGGGAATGATTTTCCTGAAATGATTTCCGAATGGTACCGAGTGCGTGGCTACAACTTTCTGGCGATCTCCGATCACAACACGCTGCAGGAGGGAGATCGCTGGATGAAGTACGATACCATCCTCAAGCGGGGTGGTAAGGAGGCGATTCTGAAGTACCAGAAACGTTTTGGAGGTGGCTGGATCGAGACCAAAGGGGAAGAGGGTACCGAGGACCACCAGTTCCGGCTCAAGCCGCTCGATGAGTATCGATATCTACTGGAAGAACGAGGGAAGTTCATTCTCATTCCTGCAGAGGAAATCACCGATCGAGCGGGGGACAAGCCGGTCCATATGAATGCGACCAACCTCGTGGAGAAGATCGAGCCGTTGGGAGGGAAGACGGTTCGCGAGGTGATGGAAAACAACCTGCGTTCGGTGCTGGAACAGGAGAAGGCCAAGGGACGTGAGATTCTGCCTCACCTGAACCACCCCAACTTTGGCTACGGCATCACCTTTGAGGATCTGGCGGCGGTGGTATCCGAGCGGTTCTTTGAGGTCTACAACGGCCACCCCGGGGTCAATCATCTTGGAAACAAGGAGAATCCCGGAGTGGAAAGGATGTGGGACCTCGCCAATCATTTGCGCATCAACAAGCTGGATGCACCTGTTTTGATGGGGGTCGCTACCGACGACAGCCATGAGTATCACGGCAAGGCGGGGAGTCGACCTGGGCGCGGCTGGGTGATGGTGCGCAGTCGCTACCTGACTCCCGAGCATCTGATTCGCGCGATGAAAGCGGGTGACTTCTATTCCTCTAGCGGCGTCGTGCTGCGAGATGTCGAGTGGAATACCGAGACGTTGACGCTGGAAGTCCGGGTCGACCCGCAGGAAGGAGAGGAGTGCACGATCGAGTTCCTGGTGACCAATGCCGATGCGGAAGGGGAGCAGATCGGACGCGTTGCTGCGACCAGCACCGACAAGCGAGCCAAGTACCAGTTGCAGGAGGGGGAGTCGTTCGTCCGTGCCGTGATCACCAGCAATCTAGCCCCTGACGACCCGGTGCTCGACAATCAAAAAAGGCAGGCATGGACCCAGCCGTTCGCCAGGACGAAGCGGTGATCTTGGGGTGAGGTCGCGAATCGCTCCAGCGAGAGGCTAGGTAGGTACGGCGCTCTTCCATGACAAGACAGGGATCGATGATGATGATTCAGCGACTGATTCACGGACTGTTGCTTGGGACGATGGCTCTGCTTATTTGGGCGGGCAGGGTGAGCGGACAGGAGGCGGGATCTGGCGGCGACTTTCAGCTGCCCGACGGAGTGGAGTACTTGGTGGAGGCTAGGCAGGTGCCACGGAAGCTTCGGATCCATCGGCTAGTGATCGACCTGGAAAAGGTCGGAAACCGACTTGCCGTGGGGCTGGATCAAGACCCCGACCAGCAGGGGCCTGCCGAGACGCAATTGACCAAGCCGATCGCTTTGGCTCAGAAGCATCAAATGCGGTGCGCGATCAATACGAATGCCTGGGCGATGCTTCCCGATGCCAAGACGGGCAAGCCACCCGGCTACATCGTCGGAGGGCATGCCAATATCTCCGGTTGGGCGATGCAGGGGGAGGATCAACGCAGCCCCAGGGAGCCCGCCTATTGGTCGTGTTGGCAGGAGTCGGATGGTCGCTGCTGGATCGGATGTTTTGCCCCTGAGAGTCCTTATCGGCGACAGCCGCAGGAGCCTCGTTGGGCGGTTTCTGGATTCCGTGGCATTCTGATGGATGGCAAGTTTCTCGCGGAACCCAGCGACGTGCTGCATCCCCGCACCGCCCTCGGGCTCAGCGACGACGGCAAGCGGATGGTATGGCTGGTGGTGGATGGGCGGCAGCCTGGCTACAGCGAAGGGGTCAGTGAGCGGGAGTTGGCCGAGCTGCTGGTGGAAGCGGGATGCCAGGACGGGATGAATCTGGATGGCGGCGGCAGTTCCGTGATGTTGCTGACTTCCGCCTCCGGCATCCTTCAGCCAGTGAACAAACCTTCCGACAAACTCGGGGCTCGCCCCATCCCCGTGCTGCTGGGGATTGGGCCGTAAGGCGAATCGTCCCGATCGGGATCGACTGGTTTTTGTCGGGTAACTTTTGAGGGCTCGATCCAGCCTGAGACTCGGATCGACTGGGGGCTAAACCAAGCCCATCCCAGCAGCAAACGATCCAAGTTGCGATATTCTAATGTTCATTAGAATAATGTCAGGGGCAAGATCAGTAGCGTGATCCGCGCGTCAGGGTGGCTTCGATGGCGCGGAGCATGGCGCGGGATTTGTTGCAGGTCTCCTGAAACTCGGCTGCAGGATCGCTGTCGGCCACCAGACCGGCTCCCGCCTGAATGTAGATTTTCTTGCCGCAGATCACCATCGTCCGCAGCGCGATGCAGGTGTCCATGTTGCCTCGGTAGTCCAGATAACCGACCGCGCCGGCATACGGACCTCGCCTAGTCGGCTCGATCTCGTCGATGATCTCCATCGCTCGCACTTTCGGGGCCCCGGATACGGTCCCTGCTGGTAGGCAGGTCTTCAGGGCGTCCATCGCCGTCAGTCCCGCGCGCAGGTGGCCATCGACATTCGATGAAATATGCATCACGTGCGAATACCTTTCGATCACCATCACGTCGCTCAGTTGCACCGATCCGAATCTTGCGACCCGTCCGACGTCGTTGCGACCCAGATCGACCAGCATCACATGCTCGGCCCGCTCCTTTGGATCGGCCAGCAATTCATCCGCCAGTCGCTTGTCCTCTTCCGGTGTGATGCCACGAGGTCGCGTGCCTGCCAGAGGACGGACGGTCACCACCCCATCGACCACGCGGCACATCACCTCGGGCGATGCGCCAACCAACGTCGTCTCGGGTGTCTGGAGAAAGAACATGAAGGGACTGGGGTTGATCACACGCAACGATCGGTAGACTTCAAATGGGTCGCCGTCGAAATCGACCTCCCAGCGCTGGCTGATCACCACCTGAAAAATGTCCCCAGACAAGATGTACTCGCTGCATTTCTTGACTGCTTCTTCGAAAGCTGCGGGAGTGAAATTCGACTTCCCTTGCAACTTGGGAATCCCCCCCAGTTCGATCTCCTGTGGCGTCTCGGTCGGAAGTGGCTGAGCCATCGTGTGGATGAGTTGGTCGATCCGATCCAGCCCCGATTGGTAGGCTTCTTCGGTGGAAGTGAATTGCTTGGGGTCGACCACCGACAGCACGACGGTTGTCTTCGACACATGATCGAAAACGACCAGGGAGTCGTAAAAGCTGAAGTCGAGGTCGGGAAGGCCCCGATCATCTTTCGGGGCGTTGGGTAGATGTTCCACATACCGCACCACATCGTATCCCGCGTACCCGATGGCACCTCCGGCAAAGGGCGGAAGTCCATCGACTGGTGCCACCGAACGCTGTCCAATCAGCTGTTCCAGTTCGGCCAGCGGGTCGGCCGCGGTCCACTGCTTGCAATCGCCATCGCGATGGAGTTCTACCTGATCGCGATAGGCGACAAATCGCATCTTTGGCTGAGCGGCCACTAGGCTGTAGCGTCCGACTTTTTCTCCCCCGATCACGCTCTCAAAGAGAGCGCAGGGCTGGGCATCCTGTCGGAGACTCCGCAGCGCGCTCACCGGCGTCGCGCTGTCGCTGAGCAATCTCCGATAGACCGGGACCAAATCGTACTGCTCGGCCAGTCTTTGGAATTCAGGAAGATTCGGATGCGCCATGGCAACAACTGGTCTCTCTCTGGGGAGTCCTGCACTGGGTCCGGGACAGGGAATGGATTGGAGTGCAGAGTCAGGTGGATCGGCTCGAAAACAATCGAACGCACTGGGTTTCCGTAATACTGGGTTTCCGCAATAGCGGGTATTCGTGATACGGGCTATCGCTGTGCTTCAGGGGATCGGATCGCGAGGTACACCAAGGTCCTGTCGCGGTTGAGGATCCGGGCACTAGGCAAAAGCCCGGCGTGCCGCAGGTGAGCAACCGCTAAGCGAAAGCGGGTCGATGAGTCGTCGACAGCTTTCCGATGCCCGCCTCACCTATCCATGCTTGTTGCATTTTAACGCTTGGTGGCGAAAAGTCCTAGCGAAAGCGATCGGTGGGGATGGGGGCCTGTTCGACCGGAAGTTCGTCAAGAAAGCCCCCCACGCATCACTGCGAAAAGGGCTCGCTGCTGGTAGGAGCTGGAAGTGAGGCATCCGGGCGGAGGGGAGGTGCCAGTGGATGCTTTAGATGAAAAAAGAGAATCGTGCGGGCGATCGGAGTTGGGGCGTCGGGTTGCCACGCCAGGTGCCCTGGGCTTTGGTCGATCCAACCCATTGCCACCACAGCGCCGGGGGGCAGTTCCGCTTCTTCCAGGATTGCCTTTAGTGCATCGGTCAGTGGCAGCGGATCTTCTTCACTGGAGGATCTGCTGGTGGCTGGATGCTTGTCCCAGCCTTCCATCCAGCCTTCTTCAAAATTTTCGATTTCCAGTTGGGTTTCGCACGAAGCTCCCGCCGCCAGATCACCAATCCAGGCAGATTCCAATTGGTTGGACTTCGAGCGTCCGAAGATCGCCAGTCCCTGAATCGGTCGGGTCATCCGGTTGGTCAGCTGCCAGGAGGATCCCGAGTCGGCTTGGTTGGCATCGAGCCCACCTTCCAGCGTCAGCACCTCTTCGCTGTGGAAGAGGTCGGAGGAGGAGCTGTTGATGGGAAAGGGGACCAAGCCATTGCCTTGGCTGTCGGCGGTGTTGTAGATCAGTTTCTTTCCGTCGCGCCGCATCTGCGAGAAGACATAAGGGAGCACCACGCCACGGTTGTCGGGATAGGTGATCCGGAAACGGTTGGCCAGCGACGTGAAGGTGGCATGGAATGCGGTGTGATGCGCGATGGGCTGGTTCGCGAATCCTTCCAGCAGACCTAGTTCGTAGCGGCGAGTGGTCATCCCGACATCCAGATGCACCAGTCGAAAGACGACTGCCGCCCCCAGCACGGCCAAGATGGGGGCGGCGACCCAGGCCAATTCCAGACGTCGAATCCACCAGAAGACCAGCCAGTTGAGCGGCACTAGGACTAGCAGGTAACCTGCCAGAAGGGATGCGACCAAGGAAAGCCTGGGAACGGGATTGCCAGAAGATTGCAGCAGCGTGTCGGTGGCTGCCTCCGCCAGCGGCGAGGCGTCATTCCAGGAAGCGGGGCTTCGTCTTGCTGGCCGTTCCTCGTCCAGATCAACTAGGTCTGGATCGATCACCGTGTTGGTGGCGGACGCTTCGCGAGGCTGCATCGTTTTGCGGCGATCGGATTCCGAGGCGTCGCGTTGGGCGGTGATGTTGGCACCTTTGAGCATCCGGATTCCATGGGGATAGGACTCCTTGGGGTGATTGATTCCCATCCCCAGATCGCGCCCTAAAAAACGGAGGGTGCTGGTGAATCGGGGATCGAGCCCATCATTTGCCGGGAGGTCGGCGTAACGCAATTCTCCCAGCCCGTCGGCGATCACCCAGGCGCGTGGCGGATGCCCCAAGAGTGCCCCGTTCACGAAACTGCTGATTCCCGACCATTTCACCAGCCATTCTTCGCTGAGCGGCACTGTGGAAAGGACTACCCTGCCCTTCCCTACCCGCTTCTCAGCAACGATCCCTTCGGCTCCGTGGACCCAGGTGGCACCTTCCACGAGATCTCCCTGCAAGCGGACGATCCGCCTGGAGCCTGGAAGCTGGCGCATTTTTTCCTTGTCGTTGTTGCCAGATACCGACCAAGCTTCCAGGAAAGGCTCCCAGGTTTCCTGGTCCAGCACTCCGCTTTGGACTTCCTGCATTGGCAGGTGGCGAGCCAGAGGGGAACGGAAGATGCCGGCCAGGGCATCGGGTCCGCTGACGATCCATTGACCTCCGAAATAGAGCCACTGTTCCATCGCCTCCAGTTGCGCTTCGGTCAGTTGGGTTGGGTCGGCATCGTAGAAGACGAGATGGCTGGCCGATGTCCAGAAGAGGCATCTTGAGGGGAGCATCTGAGCGGCGGACTGGTTGGTGATCTCGACCACGCGATGGGGCGTCACCTTCAACGCTTCGGTCCGCCCTTCGGCCGGCCAGACGACGCAGGAAAGCCCGGGCCAGAATGCATTGCGATCCGGTTGGCTGCTCCAGACAATCAGCTGAAACTGTTCGGCTGGTGCGATGTTCGCGGGAAAGGCGGCAGCGCCAACGATCCCACCCAGCGAAGCATCGACAAACTCGGTCTGTATCGAGGGCCTCAGGGGCGTTTCATCCAGAGTGAGGGTGTTGGGGAGGTCGGGCAGGTACAGCTGTAGATCGAACTCTTTCAATTGGCCTTGCGCGAAGACAGCCTGCCGCTGAAAATCGACAAAATCCATCGATCCCAGGAGTGCCAGTGGGCGCAACGTCCTCTCGGTGACGCGCGTGTTGAGCAGCAGGTTTTCCTCCTGTAGCAGCGCCTTGGTCTGCAGTCGGGCTTCGATCCAGTGCCCAGGTTTGAGCACCAGCGTGCGGTCGACAATCGAAGGCCGCGGCAGCAGTTCGCGAATCTCCAGCCGCTGGTTGGGATCTTTCTTGTCTTTGTCGTCGGCGGCCTGTTTCCGCAAATCCCAACCATCGCACCCTCGGCATCCCGAGATGCTCATCAGCAGAAGAACCAGTCCGATCAGCCGCATCGGAAGGCTTGGATGCGGTGGGGCCGGTTGCAGTGGGCGAAGGCCCCGGTCTTTCATGGTGCGGCTTCCACCACGGCAGGGCGGTCACCTGTTCCCTCGAACCAAACACCTGCCTGATCGGATTGGCCGGCATCGATCGCCAAGATCAGTTGATGATTGCCCGGTTCGACAACGATCTTGCCGCCACTGGCGACCAGATCGATCGGTTTGCCATCCCACCAGCTCTTCCATTCCTTGACCCCTTCGACATGCAATTGCAGTTCCCCTCCCTGCTTGCAGTTCAGTTGGGAACGGAATGCGACAAACGGCTTCATGTTCCCATGTGGCTGGTACTTGGCCAGTTCGCCTAGAGGTACTTTGCCGCTGACCAGCGTCACGATGGGGGACCACTGGAGGACTTTCTGGTCGGTTGCCATCGAGTCGAGGCTGGTGCGGTTGAGCAATTGGTTTCCTTCGGGGGTATGCTGCAGTGCTTCCCAGCGACGAATCCATGGTTGAGTGGAGATAGTGAATTCCGGGGTTCTCCCTAGTTCGCTGAGGAATCGAATCAGGTCGGCCAATTGAGCTTTCGACAAGGTATCGACCAAGCCGGCGGGCATGAGCGACTTGCCAACCTTTTCCTCTTCGATTGAATCGCGGGAGATGCGGACCACTTTCCCTTCTGCGGTCAGCAACTGGAGGGCTTCGTCGGAACGACTTTGTTCCAGCCCGCTGATCACCTCGCCCGAATCGGTTAGAACGACGATGGTCTGGAATCCTTCCTTCAGTCGCGCATCGGGAGATAGGATCGATTCGAGGATGTAGTCGAGCTGAGAGCTACCGCCGAGGCTGACCAGGTTTGGTCCGATCTGCCCACCTGCGGTCCCGATGGGATGGCAGCGCGAGCATTGCAGCGAACTGCGTCGGTAGAGCGCTTCTCCGCGGTGTGGATCGGCCTGGGAGGCAGCAAGTTGCGAGATCTCCTCCAGCAACTTGGGGCCGTACTCCCAGCGCTGGTCGCTCATCTTTCCAATCCGTCGGATGGCATCCAGCAGCGCGGGATTTTGGATCGAATTCTTCTGCAGCGATTCCAGAGCGATCCGCGCCGAATCGGTAGGCCATTGCTCTACTTTCTCCAAAGCCGTCACCAACGCTTCCGGGCCCCCCTGTCTGGCCGCTACCAGGGGGATGGTTGCGGCATCCAGCGGTTCGGTTTGGCCTGCGATCGTTTCGGCCAAGCGCGTAGCAGCGGCTCCCAAATCCAGTTTGGCCAGCGAACCGATCGCTGCCGAACGGATCGCAGGAGTCTTTCCTTCACGAAATGCCTTTTCCAGCAGATCGGTCCAGGTTTCATTCTTGGAGCCAGGGAAACCATCCAGCACTGCGGCGATCCGTTCGGGAGGAAGGCGGTCGAGGGCCGAACTGAGCCACTGGGAGGTGGAGACCTGCAGACCGGCAACATTCCATTTCCCTGCTGCCATCGCAGCCAGCCAGTCGATCCGATCGGTCAGATTGGGATCGGTCTGCTTCTTGGCGGCTTCCCGGAATTTCTCAAGCAGATCGGCAGCTTGGTCGGGTGCGGCGTTGCGGCGACTGGAGGCATCCCAGAGAGCCGGCATCCAGCGATCGAGTTGGTCGATGGGTACCGGTTGTTTCTGAACCTCCTTGGAGAGCGATGTGAGGGCCGCCGATAGATCCTGGGGATCCCCCTTGGCGGCGATCGCTTCCAGCAGGGCGCGACGACCATCGACCTCGTTGGTGACTTCCGAGAGATGCTGTCCCAGCCATTTGGCCAGCGCACCGCCTCGGGCTGCCTGGCTGGCAAAAACGAGGGCCTGCGGTTTGCTCATCCACGGCAGCTTGCCGTCGGCGATCGCCGCAGTCCACTCCCCTTCGCTTTCGCGGAGGAAACTCCAGAGAGCAAAGTCGATCGCGGGGTGCATGGGGCGGTCGAGCACTTGCATGGCCAGCGAGAGTGCTTCGGGGGAGCCTTGTCGACGCAAGGCGATCACTCCCTCCAGCCGCACCTGCCAATCTGCGTCGACGACCGCCTGTTGCAGCGAAGGCATCGGATCATTCCAGTTGTCGAGGTTCCAGCCCGCCAGACGCAAAGCGGCGGCGCGAACGCGTGGTTCAGGATGCTTCATCAGTTGCTTTGCAAACCCCTGATCCCACTGCCCACAGGCTTCGGAGACGTAGAGTTTCTCTAGTTGCCGAGTCGCTGCCCAGGGAAGTTCGCCGTTGCTGGAGTCGGCGGGGACTTCGCTGGCGATCCATCGATCGAGAGCGGGCGCGACCTGTTGCCAGGGGTGCCGCGCGAGCGCCAGACGAGCCCATTGCCGCGTCAATTCCAGGGGATCATCCAGCGAGGCGACGAGGGTTTCGATCGGTGCGTTGGGATTGAATCGATAGTTGGACAGGGGACGATCCTTGCAACGGACACGCCAAACGCGCCCATGGATCCGGTCGCGTCGATCATCGCGGAAGTCGACTTCCCCGTGTTGGATGATCGGGTTGTACCAGTCGGCGATGTAGAGAGCCCCGTCGGGTCCCATCTTGGTATCGATCGGCCTGAATGCGATGTGCTCGGATCGAATCACTTCAGGCTGCTGCTGGCTGGTATATCCTTCGTCGCCGCGCTGCACTTGGAATCGACAGACGCGATGCGATCGAAAATCGTTGGCGATCATCTGGCCGCTCCACTGCGGCGGGAAATGATTGCCGCTGATTCGCTCCAGACCGCAATGCTTGGGGCTTCCTGGATTCAATCCGCTCAGCCATCGCTCGGCACCTGGGGAGGTGACGAAGACGGAGCCGGGGAAGACGTAGTTGATTCCTTCGCCATAGGCGCCATCGGTGGCGAATTGCTGGAAGGCGCGATCGAAAACGTGACCCCAGGGATTGACGAAGCCCTTGCAGACCACCTCCAGGCGTTGCGTCGGGGGATGGTAGCGCCAGATACCACCGCCATCCAGGTGCTTTGTGCCGTAAGGCGTCTCCACGTGGCTGTGGATGTAGATGGACTGGTTCATGTAAAGCCAACCATCGGGCCCCCAGCGCAGCGTGTGAAGGAGGTGGTGAGTGTCTTCGGTGCCAAAACCCGATAGAACGATCCGGCGTGAATCGGCTTTCCCATCGCCATCGGTGTCCGAAAGGTAAAGCAGTTGGGTGCTGGCAGCAACGTAGGCGCTGCGGCCGTCGATGTCGGGCAGGACACCGGTGGGAATCAGCAGTTGATCGGCGAAGACGGTGTTCTTATCCGCCTTGCCGTCCCCGTCGGTATCCTCCAGCACCTGAATCTGATCGTTGGCTACCTCGCCGGGCGCCAGCTGCGGGTAGGTGGCGCTGCTAGCAACCCATAGCCTTCCCAGGGGATCGAAGTTCATGTGGATTGGTTTGGTGATCGCTGGATCGGAGGCAAACAGTTCCACCTCCAGCGTCGGGTCGACCTGCATCGCAGCACGTTCGGCAACCGGATTGGGCTGTGGGATCTCTTTTAGGTCGCGCTGAGCCCAGGTGGACTGGCAGCAGATGGAATGGATAGCGACAGCAAGGCTGGTCCGCAGCGCGGTGCGTAGCGGACGGCTGATGGGGCGAAGCTTCATAGAAGAAATCCTCCGATCAGGGCAGCATCCAAGGGCTGTGCGTCGAGTCCGCGACGGATCGGCCGCTGGTGCATCGTTTGAGTGGAGTGGCATGGTCTGGGTTGGCTGATGGGGCCAACTGATGGCTGCTGGCACCCTTCGGTTCGGCCAATCGAGTGCCAAAAACATCCCGTCAGTGTAGCACGAATGCGGATTGCCAACAGAGAATTGGCAGTCGTTCCGGCCGATGGCGGCAAGCGGATGGTGGGAAGTTCGAATCGCTGAGTTTGCAGCCTACAGCCGACAGTTGCGTATCGCCGTTTCGAGGATGGCGGAGGCGCCCAGCCGTTCCAGCTTTTCCATCGCATCGATCACTTCGCTGCTTCGCACCATGACCCGCACCGCACACCAGTCGGATTCTTCCAGGGCACTGACCGTTGGAGATCGGAATCCAGGTGTCACCTGTTCCGCTTCGGCCAGTCGATCTCTGGGGATGTTGTATTCCAGCAAGGAGTAGTCCCTGGCGATCACCACTCCCTGCAATCGCCGCTGGATCCGCTGAGCGGTTTCCGGGTCGTGGACGTTGCGACTTTGGATCAGCACCGTTTCGTACTGGCCGACCTCATCGAGGATCCGAAGATGATTGGCGGCCAAAGTGCTACCTGTTTCCACTAGATCGACAATCGCATCGGCGACGCCCAGCGTGATCATCACCTCGACGCTGCCCATCAATTCCACCAAGTGCACCTGGGCACCGTGGGATTCCAAATACGCCTGCGTGATTCCTGGGAAACTGGTAGCGATCCTTTTTCCGTCAAGCTGTGAAGGGTGTTCAATCGTCGAGTCCTCGGGGACGCAGATTGCCAGGCGGCACTTGCCGACCCCCAAAGGCATCCGCACCTGGACATCTGCCTTCGACTCGGCAACCAAATCGCTGCCAGTGATCCCCAGATCGATCGCTCCCTCAGCACAAAGCGTCGGGATGTCGTCGGCTCGAAGAAAGGTGATTTCGATCGGCAGTCCGCGCACGCGAGCGAACAGGGACCGATCCTGGCGCCGGAACTGCAGCCCTGATTGCTGAAGCAGTTCAATCGCCAGTTCGCTCAATCGTCCCTTGCTGGGGACTCCGAGCCGCAGTGCCTGTGCCGACATGGTTCATGGTCCTTTGCAATCTCAATCCAAATACCCCGATGGTCTGCCAAGCCAAAGATGGAAGGCGTGCCTGCTGAGGGGATCTACGAACGACCGAAGTCGGGCTCCCAAAGTCCGAAGTCGACTCTCTATTGTGGTCGCCCGTAAAAAGTTTCAGAAGGGGGCTAAGTTTTCTTCGGCCGACTGGCCTTCTCTTGAAGTCCGGAAATCCCCTCCCGCCGCTCTAGTTCGCTTTGGAGATCCTCCAGGCTGATCTCGCGGGAGGCGACTAGAACGAAGAGATGAAAAAGCAGATCGCACGCTTCGCGAATGGTGTGCTGGCGTCCCTCCTCTCCAGGTTCACCTGCCGCTTCCACCACCTCCGCCGCCTCCTCCATGACCTTGCCTCCCATTCGGGAAACACCACCGCGAAGCAGCTGGGTGGTGTAAGATCCTTCGGGCATATCGGACACCCGCTGTTGGATCTGCTGCATGAGTCGTTCGAGCATTTGGTGGGTCATGATTGAAGTCCAACTCTGGGGTTGCTGGATCGGTCGAGCATCAGTCTAACAGCCGCCCCCGAAGGCTCAAGACAGACCACCACATGGGGAACGAATTCTCTTTGGGTTGGCGGGAAGAATAATAAGGAGTAGGAAGGTTGCGCTGGGGTTCTGTGGTGGTTCCGGTCGATCCTGCAAGACCGACCTGCAGACGATCGGCCAATCCATCAGGATGAAAGACGCTAGCGGATGAACAAAGGACGGAAAGTGGAATCGACCGGCTTAGGGGAAGCACTCGAGCCGTTGCAGGTGGAATCTTGGATTCAGCCTCCGCTCAAAGACGTTTGGTATCTGACCGGCGCGACTGCCAGTGGCAAGTCGAACTTGGCGTTAGAGCTTGCCGAGCGGATGGGGGCGGAAATCCTGTCGGTCGACTCCATGGCCGTCTATTGCGGTATGGATATCGGGACGGCCAAGCCAGATGTCACCATGCAGCGACGCGTCGCGCACCACTTGATCGATCTGGTCGAACCGACGGAGGAATTCAGCGTTTCCCAGTACGTGCTGGCGGCGCATCGGAAGGCGGCAGAGGTCCGATCCCGAGGCAAACAGGTGCTGCTGGTTGGTGGCACGCCGCTCTACCTGAAGACGCTGCTGAGAGGAATGTTCCTGGGGCCACCGGGAGATCCCGACTTTCGAGCCGAGGTGGAGCGGGAGGTCGAGCGGTATGGTATCGAATCGCTTCGGCAAAGGCTCTGGCAAGTCGACCCGCTGGCCGCTCACCGGATCCTTCCAGGTGACTGGCGTCGGATGATCCGCGCGCTGGAGGTGGCCAAAGCGACCGGGCGACCGCTAAGCCATTGGCAGACGCAATTTGAGCGAGTCGACTTGCAGCTACGGCATCGTGCCTTCGTCCTGCAGTGGCCACGGGAACAGATCCATCGCCGCGTCAATCAACGTGTCCATCAAATGATCCTGGACGGACTGGTCGATGAAGTGAAGGGGCTCAAGGAACGATTTGGTTCCTTAGGCCGCACCGCCAGTCAGGCCGTCGGCTATCAAGAGATCGCTCAGGTGCTCGATGGATCCCTGTCGCTGGAGGAGGCGATTCCAAAGATTCAGGCGCGCAGTCGGCAGTTCGTGCGCCGACAAGAAATTTGGTTTCGTTCGATCGATGAACTGACTGGGGTGGATGCAGGATCTGACCACTTGGCCGACTCGCTTTTTCAGTCGATCCTGCAGCGCCAAGAAGAGGGCTGAAAGGAGTTTTTGCTCCCAGCTATCAGAGCGGGGCTGCAGCTTGGCAATCTGCAGATGATCCTGCAGATGATCCTTCGGCGGGGATGCAGACTGTAGGTCGGGCAGTTATCTTGAGTGCCTAGGCAAGTCGACTTTTGTCGCCCTTTGCCACTTTGGACCGGGGTATCTTTCTGCCTTCCTGAGTTGGAACAAGCTGGCCATGAAGCGACTGGATGCGATCGTTCGTCGGATTGCTTTTTCTTTGTTGTTCGCCAGCGCCTGGAGTGCCAGCCTGAGGGATGTCTGGGCTCAGGAAGCGGTGCCTCCCCAGTGGGTTGGTGAGTACCGAAAGCCAGGGACCGGAGTCCAGGCTACGCAAGAGAAGGACCAGACGGCGAAACTGCTGGTCTATGGCGGCGGACTGCCGGGAGAAGTTTGGGACCGTCAGGCCGTACGCCAGGTGGAGATGGAAATCGATGAGGTCGAAGGTTTCTTGAGGGACTTGGCGGTCGAGAAAGTCGTGCGATCCAGTCCCACCCTTGGGGCCCAGCCACCGACCGGGTCCAAGGTCCTTTTCGATGGTAGCGAAGCATCTCTGAAGGAACAGTGGGAAGCCGGTGCGAAGGTCGATGCCGACGGGAGGCTGGTAGCTGGCGCGACCACTCGGGAGCGATTCTTAGACTATCGCATGCATCTGGAGTTCCTGGTCCCCTGGATGCCCGAAGCATCAGGACAGGGACGTGGCAACAGCGGTGTGTACCATCAGGGGCGTTACGAAACACAGGTGCTCGACTCCTTCGGCATGGAGAATCTGCCGGATGGGTGTGGAGCGATCTACGCAGTCAGGCCGGCGCAATTCAACGCCGCACTGCCACCGGGCGTTTGGCAAACCTACGACATCGAATTCCAGGCAGCTCGCTGGGACGCTGAGGGGAAAAAAGTCTCGGATGCCAGGTTGACGGTGGACCTCAACGGACAGCGCGTCCATACCTCCGAACCGGTCCCGGGGGCGACGCGGGCAGCACCGATGGCAGAAGATGCGACTGCCGGACCGATCCATCTGCAGGACCATGGCAATCCGGTTCGGTACCGTAACATCTGGATTGTTCCTTTCGACAGTCGGAAGGAAGAGTTGAGGCCACGGGTTGCCGGTTACGAGAGGTTCTCCAGTGGTTGGAATTCCGAGGAGGATCCTCACGCGGCCGGCAAGTTGCTGGTGGGTGAACTGGGGTGTGTGCGATGCCATCCGGCTGGCGCTTTGGAGTCTTCGCTTTTTCCGAAAGAAGCTCCCCGACTGGATCTGGTAGCGAGCCGGCTGAAGGCACCGTGGGTGGAAACGTATCTGAAGGATCCTGCGTCGGTGCATCCCGGGGCGACCATGCCCGACCTCTTGAATGGAAAGGAAGCAGGGGAACGAGCGACGATCGCCAAGGAACTGACTGCCTATCTTTTTGAGTCGTCTAGGCCGATGCGTGGCGCCTTGGCCGACAGCAACGCATCGGCGCGAGGCAAACAGCTCTACGAGACGACCGGATGCCTGGTCTGTCATGGGGAACCAAAGCAAGAAGGAGGCTCGCGCGGTCTGGTGCCCTTGCCCGTAATCGCCGACAAGTACCGAGTGGAGGGATTGGTCTCTTTTCTGCTCAACCCCCACCAAACACGTCCGTCGGGTCGAATGCCCTCCATGCGGCTCAGTGAACAGGAGGCGCGCGATCTGGCCCTCTTCCTGATCCCGCAGGGGCAGGAAAGCCAGTTGCAGCCCAATGTGCGTTTTGAAGCATTCGAAGGGAATTGGGAGCGGCTTCCAGACTTTTCCAAGCTGACGGCGTATCGTCAGGGGACCACCGCAGGTTTTGATCTCCGTGAGGCTCAACGGACCAACCAGTTCGGGATGCGATTCGAGGGGTATCTGGAGCTGGCCTCCGGAGGGGAGTATCGATTCACTCTCGGCTCGGACGATGGAAGCAGGCTAAGGATCGATGGAGAATCTGTGGTCGACGTCGACGGGGTCCACCCCCACCAGACACGGACCGAATCACGCAAACTGGATGCAGGGGTCCATCGGGTGGAGGTGGAGTATTTTCAAGGGGGTGGCGAGTGGACCCTCCAGGTCGATTGGGAAGGACCAGGAGTGGAAAAGCAGCCGCTTGCTGAATCGCTTCGCGTCGACCAGAAACCGGTAGCCAAGCCTGTGGACGATGTCGAAGCAACCCAACGACTCGCTGCAAAAGGGAAGCAATGGTTCGGATCGCTTGGCTGTATTCAGTGCCATGCGATCGATCGGGCGATTGATCAGCCCGCGCTGGTCCAGGCCAACCAAGCGCCGCTCGATCGCGCCTCACTCGATCGTGGCTGCTTGGCCGCAGCGCCAGCTTCGGGAGTCCCCAATTATCGATTGACCCATCGACAGAGGGAGGCGATCGCCGGGGCGCTGCGCGCGAGCGGCTTGCCGACGAATGCAACGAATCAGTCGCCGGTCGATTCGAAACGCTGGCTGCACCAGCGGATGGTCGCGCTCCAGTGCACGCAGTGCCACCAGAGGGATGGGTTGGGGGGGCCGGAGCTGACTTCGCTGGCAGCCTTTCAGTCGACCACACCCGAGATGGGTGACGAAGGTAGATTGCCTCCCGCTTTGAATGGTGTCGGGGATAAGTTGCGGGATGAGTATCTGGATCGCATCTTGCGTGAAGGGGCCAAGGATCGCCCTGCCATGTTGACGCGGATGCCTGCCTACCACGATACGACTTCCGGGATGCGGGATGCCCTGGTGGCGATCGACCGGAAGCCTGATACCGAAGAATCCAAGGAGACTGCGGCCGATCCCAAGATGCTGGCGGCCGGAAGGCAGTTGGTTGGATCGAAAGGGCTTGCCTGCGTGCAGTGCCACGGCTTTGGGGAACGCAAGTCATTAGGCATTCCCTCGCTGAGTCTCTTGGCGATGCCCGAACGGGTGCGAAAGGATTGGTTCGTCCGCTACATGCTGCATCCGACCGCTTACCGACCAGGGACTCGCATGCCCGCCAGCTTTCCTGAGGGGAAAAGCGTTTTGACTTCGATCTACGATGGCGATGGGCGGCGACAGATCGACGCGATCTGGCAGTTTTTAAGGCAGGGGTCTCAGGCAGCGATCCCCGAAGGATTAATGCGAGATCAGATTGTGCTGGAGCCGATCGAGCGGCCGATTTTGTATCGCAATTTTCTAGAAGGGATGTCACCGCGAGGGATCGCCGTTGGATTCCCGCAAGGGGTGCATGGCGCGTGGGATGCCGAGTGGATGCACTGGCGGTGGCTGTGGCAGAACCAGTTCATCGATGCCAGTCTGCATTGGCGTGATCGTGGAGTCGGCCGACAGAAACCGCTCGGGGACAATCTGCTGGCCTGGGAGGACCGGTCTCCACTGGCCTGGCTGGACAAACCGGAAGATCCTTGGCCTGCCGATTCGGCTCGTCAGCGAGGCGCTCAATTCCTCGGCTATCAACTTGACTCGGCAGGTGTTCCGACATTCCGCTATCGGATGGATGGATTGCTGGTGGAGGACCGCATGCAACCGGTCGATGGTCAGGCAGGCACGATGAGCCGGACGCTGCGCATCACGCGTCCGGGCGACGCCACTCCTGCTGAGCACGGAGAAAAGAAATGTTACTACCGTTGGCTGCAAGGAGACTCGCTTGCTGAAATCCAGCCAAGTGTCTGGAAAGATGGGGAACGATGGCGAGTGGAGTGGCAGGGGGCATTGCCTCCGCTGTTCCGGTCGGATCAGGGTGGGCGTTCCCAGGTGCTTCTGGAGCTGCCCGATCTGAAGGCGGGGCAATCGGTGCTGTGGCAATGGCATGTGCAGTGGTGATGTCGGAATCGCAGCGATGCGATTGGGGTGCGGGCAGGGATTCAGTCCAGCGTGAGATCGGTTCCATCGAGAGGTGATTGAAGATGAGCGGTATTGGAAAGATGAACTCATGGCAGGCTGCGCGTCGTTACCTATGGATCCTTGGAATCGGTGTGGCGCTGACCGCGGTGCCCAGTCCGGCGCAAGAGGCGCGACCGCAGGAATCGGATTACTATCGCATCGTCACCTTCCAGACACCGGAGGGGGTCGAACTGGAAGCGACCAGTTTTCAGCGGTTGCCCGATGGGAAACTGGCGGTCGCATCGCGTCGTGGCGAGATCTGGTTGGTGTCATTGCCGATGGCCGAAAATGTCACCAGCGCGCAGTTCC
>Ga0315901_10001122_pt1 | contig 38610 bp, 34 predicted proteins | sample LakEriMetagenome_10_FD_203761 | JGI IMG/M metagenome (GOLD analysis project Ga0315901, IMG submission 203761) | Freshwater fungal communities from buoy surface, Lake Erie, Ohio, United States - Buoy 2 MA116 | ecosystem: Environmental > Aquatic > Freshwater > Lake | place: USA: Lake Erie, Ohio...
CGATGGTCCGAGGCTGACGCCAGGCAGCTACGAAGTTCGCATGCGGGCAAAAGGAAGCAATACTGCCTCCACATGGAGTAACACACTGTCGGTGCAACTGGATGCTCCGGTTCCAAATGCTCCGTCGCAACTGGGCAGCTCGGACCGAACTGCGAATTCTTTTAAGCTGAACTTTACTCACGATGGGGCAAACCTCAGCGAGTTCGAAGTGCAAGTTCGACAACCCGGCGGCGATTGGAGAACATCTGAAAACGTACCTGCCGATCGACGCAGTGCCACAATAGAGTTTCAATACCGCGATGGTCCGAGGCTGACGCCAGGCAGCTACGAAGTTCGCATGCGGGCAAAAGGAAGCAATACTGCCTCCACATGGAGTAACACACTGTCGGTGCAACTGGATGCTCCGGTTCCAAATGCTCCGTCGAGACTACGGGTCGAAACTACTGGAAGGAATTATGTAGTTCTAAATTGGCAAGATAATTCTTCTGGTGACCGCGCTGAAAGCAAGTTCGAAGTTTGGGTTAGTCGCGATGGAGTGAATTTTTCGCTTTCTGAGAATGTGCCTGTAAATTCGGAGCGAGCACGAATTGATTTTGAACAGAGAGGAGGGCCTAGTCTTCGTAGAAATACACGCTATTGGTTTTTGGTAATTGCGGTTAATGAATGGGGAAGGACTGAAAACATAGGGGGATCAATCAACGCTAAGACATTAATTTGATCTGAGAAAATCGACGATGGTTGTTAGGATTTTTTGGTTCACCGGCAAGTGGAATCTACGGCCAAACTCCGCGTCACAACATTCAGCACTTTTGTGTCCGAGATCTCGGCACTAGGAGCGAAACTTATCGTGGCAGGGCACTAACAGGGGGAAGTGTAGCTCAAAGGTTGGTTCATTGACTGATTTGTTCCTATCCGGCGCTGCAGGACATTCTGTAAAAACGCGTTCGAGAACTCGGCACACTCCTCGTCATAGAATTTTTCCCACCTGGTTTCCTCCGCCAACTCGAATCTCCGCCCGGTAGGTAAACAATACAGGCCTTGCTTGGCCACGAACCTACCCTAGCCATCGATGCGTCGGTGGCCATTCTTTTGCGGAGATTTTTCATGTTGACCAACTGCGCTGATTCTACGCACCGGCCAGATGAGCCACGACTTGTCGAAATCGCATCGATTCTAGCTACAGCGGTCTTGAGACTCCGGTGTCGCGAATCGGTACCGAAGTCAGAGACTTCTAAGATTCCTATCGATTCCGCAACTGATCGCCTTGAGCTTTCCCGAGAAACCTTGCTCTCTGTTGTCCACGGCGGTTAACCAACCGCGAGATCCATTCCTTTCAAAACAGCGGAGAATCACATGCAACTCAACATTGCCAAAGAGATCGCAGACCTACAGCAAATGACGGTGGGCCAACTGCGTGTCCGGTATGCACGAGCGTTCGGGGAGACGACCAACGCAAGAAACAAACAGTGGATGATCAAGAAGATCATCTGGCGACTGCAGTCCCTGGCCGAAGGAGACTTGTCCGAAAGGGCCCGTGCTCGGGCGATGGAAATCGCTACCGATGCAGACATTCGCCGGCGACCACCCAAGGCCCCACTTGCCTCGGTGACGCGAACCATGGTGATCCAAGCCCCACTTCCAAACCTCTCGGAATCCCGGGTTCCGATCCCCGGTTCCCTGATCACACGGGAATACAAAGGAAGGTTGCTCGAGGTCATGGTCCTCGACGAAGGGTTCGAATTTGCGGGTGAGAAGTTCAAGTCCCTGAGCGGATTGGCGAAGCGAATCACTGGTTCGCACTGCAATGGCTACAGCTTTTTCAATCTGAAGCGAGGGGGGAACTGATGAGCCGAAAACTATCGGAAATGCCTATGGTCCGCTGTGCGATCTACACACGCAAGTCGACCGAAGAGGGACTCGAGCAGGAATTCAACTCGCTGGATGCTCAGCGGGAATCGGCCGAGGCCTACATCAAGAGTCAGCAGCATGAAGGCTGGATCTGCCTTCCAGATCGTTACGACGATGGTGGATTCACCGGCGGCAACATGGAACGTCCATCGCTCAAGCGTTTGATGGCCGACATTGAAGCGGGGCGTGTCGATTGTGTGGTGGTCTACAAGGTCGACCGGCTGAGCAGATCGCTTTTGGACTTCGCCCAATTGATGGGCAAGTTCGACAAGCATCAGATCGCCTTCGTATCGGTCACGCAGCAATTCAATACGACCAACTCGATGGGCCGATTGATGCTCAATGTGCTTCTTTCCTTCGCCCAGTTCGAACGCGAGCTGATCTCCGAGAGAACCCGAGACAAGATTGCTGCCACGCGTCGCAAAGGGAAATGGTGTGGAGGCCTTCCCCCGTTGGGTTACGATGTGGTGGCTAACAAGCTATTGGTTAACCCCGTCGAGGCCGAGCAGGTCAGATCGATCTTTGATTTGTACCTGCAACATGAAGGATTGATTGCTGTGGTTCAGGATCTCGACGCGCGAGGCTGGAAAACCAAGAAGTGGACGACGAAAAAAGGAACATCCAAGGGTGGTCGACCGTACGACAAAAACTCACTCTACGGCATCTTGCGAAACGTGATGTACCTCGGCAAATTGAAATACAAATCGGAGGTACATGAGGGAGAGCATGAGCAGATTGTCAGTCGCGATGTCTGGACTCGGGCTCAAGGGATTCTCCAAAGAAACGGAATCAATGGTGGCTCCTTGGTTCGTAATAAATTTGGTGCGATTCTCAAGGGCATACTGTTTTGTAAAGCGTGCCAGTGCTCGATGTCGCCGAGCCACAGCACCAAGAAAAACAAACGGTATCGCTACTACACCTGCCTGAACGCGACCAAGCGGGGTTGGCACCATTGCTCCGGTCAATCGTTGCCGGCTCATGATATCGAGACGTTCGTGATCGATCAAATCCGCTGTATCGGTCGCGATCCAGAGGTCATCGGTGAAACCATTCGGCAAGCGAGATTGCAAACAACCCAGCGGATGGATTTACTCACCGAAGAGCAAAACCGTCTCGAAAAGGAGCAAGCCAAATACGAACGCTCTACACAACTTGTGATTAGCTCCGATCACGCCACGAAAGATACCCACAAGCTAGCCGAGCTGCAAAGTCGGCTGCAGCCGATCGAGCAGCGATTAACAACTATTCGAAACGAGTTACAGACGCTCGAGCGAGAGTTGATTGATGAGAATGATGTGGGGCGAGCTTTAGCGGAATTCGACACACTGTGGCAGTCGCTCAAAGTTGCCGAACAGACCAGATTGATTCGTTTGCTTATCGAGCGAGTAGATTACAGCGGAGAAGAAGGAACTATAGCAATAACATTCCAACCAACTGGGATCCGAACGCTGATTGAACAGTCCCAAAGAGGAGGTGCAGCATGAGCGTACGAGTAGAAAGCAAGGTTCATTTCACCCACGTGGGTAAGAGGCAACGAAAGCTCAGCTCGAAACCACTTGAGGAATTGACAGAGTCGGGTCGGATTCCACGAATCACCCGAATGCTCGCGCTGGCACATCGCTTTGATCGATTGATTCGGGAGGGAACCGTGGTGGACCAAGCCGACTTGGCTCGTTTGGGCCACGTGAGTCGGGCGAGAGTCACTCAGGTTTTGACACTTATGCAATTGGCTCCGGACATCCAGGAGGCCATCTTGTTTCTGCCTCGGATCCAAGACGGACGGGAAGTCATCCAGGAACACGAAATCCGTCCGATCGCCTACACCCCAGACTGGAAAGACCAGCGAAAAGCTTGGGTCAAGCTTGTGGAAGCTAAGTTTCCGGCAAGGAAAGTCGCTCGGAACGCAAAACACGAGATTTCCGATTAGGAAAATATTTTCGAAAATTCCGGCGAATGCTAGCACTGGTGACCAGAGGTGTCACTGCCCTTTGTGAGGATGACGACACGTGTGTTTTGTAACGTTGTCTTTACCTGCGAAGGGTTCTATGAGATGTCTCGACAGTTTTCAATTCCGACCGTCTTAAGGATGGTACCTAATGTCCTTCTATGTCAATTTTTCGAGCGGCTGAAATGTGGTCATTTCGACATTGATTGGACTAAGCTTGGCGAACGCGAGGTTCGTCCTATCCATAAGGAGATTCTTCAGCTGAGCCGGCTGGAGCAAGACCGAATTGAAGGAACGCTGCGGAGCATTTTCGATCTGGCCTGTGATTCAGGTATTGATGCCATCTTTGAAGCGGCTGCCAAAACCGGCGATTTTGATCTGCCGGCAGCCTTGCCCAGTGACTCAGGCCCTTACGCCAAAGCGATGTGGACTTGGCTAAATCGCCCGGAAGCTTTCGATACCGCATCGCTGATTCACCAAGTGGAAAACATTAGCTGGTGGAGAAAGCGTTGTGACTTGCCGAAGCGGAAACCGATTGTTCGTGACACTTACCTTTTGTGTCTGAGCGACATGATATCGGGGCTTTTGCAAGAGGAGCAAGGCAGAGGACACGTTTGTACTGTCGAGCATTTCTCTCGGTCTGATGGGATCGACTACTTCTTTGTTTATCCTGACGATTACGTTCAAAATGTGATGGCACACGATGACGAAGGGATCTTATCGCACCGAACATTCCGGCCAACTCTAGAGATTGTCTTTGCGTTTAACTCGCACGAGGGATCGCTTGAACTGTTCTCCAAAATGCCGCCGAGACTCAAGTCCCAGATGGAAAACCAGTTCTCCTTGGCACTCCTGGAAACGGAAATTGGGGAATGGAAACCGGATGCAGCCTACGAGCTGAATCATCTGAAAAACCCATCGTTCGAGCTAGCCACAGATCCGGAAGATCGGGTGCTTGCGTACATCCGGAAAGTGCGACTCGCCTTTAAAAACAGCGACCGGCGGATCTTGCTAGAGGTTCATAGCGCCCACGACAACATTCATACGATGATCGACGAGTGCTTGAATCGTGAAAACATATCACTCAATGATGTGAATTTGACTTTGGCGACTTTCACTTTCGAGTTTCTTCCTCTTGATGGTCGTAAAGCTGGCACCATGACGTTTGATGTTGCTTGGCCCAATTCCTGTGGGCTTCGCAACCAATCGCCCGATCGTATCGAACTAGCACAGAAATACCTCAAGAGATGGAAGATCGATGTCGGAGGAACTTCTAAGTTTGATCCTCAAGCGGTTGGAATGTCAGCCGCCCAAGATCGCTAATTCAGAGATTGGCAAAGGACTCCCGATACTTGAAAGACTCGGTTTTCTTCGGAAAGCCGAGTCTGCCACTTCGTTGCCATGCCAAGAGTGTGACGGTGGTACCTCGCTGCCAATCCAATTTCTGAGAAACAGGGAGTCGGGAAAAAGCCATGCGTACATTAGCTGTCCCCACTGCGGATTAACGGAAGTGGAGTTACAGCAACTCGACCGGTGGCGAATCGATCCGGTTGCCGTCTTGCAAGCGATTCTCGGAAGTATCAGTAAATCTGTTCGGCAACCAACTGAAGTCTTTCCTGGCCAACTCTGGAACGCCGGCAAAATACATTTAGCTGGACAGTTGCGCGAGGTTTTCTTCATCGCGGGCTACCGATCCACCAGTGGATCGGCTCTTACGACTTATCTTCGGACTCACCCCAAGTGCATCGTTTTGATGCCAAGTGAAATTGGCGTATCGCGATTGGGAACGGCGTCTGAGAACTTTGTTGTAGCGATCGAGTCCTTCGCATTTCTTGACGGAGGGAACATCAATGTTCAGCGTGATGTGCTGGAGAAACGGATCGCTTATTTCTTTGGGGATTCGAAACCCAAAACTCGCCCCAAGCGACGCGAGAGTCGTCTTGGAGATATCGAAGCTCTCGAGCTGGAGTTTACCGAGCACCTCCGAGCAGCGCGAGACTATGCCGTAACAACGCGGGATCTGACGGGCACGGCCAAGCTGCTTAAAAAGCCGACCCGAGATGAATTTGCGAAACGTGCCGGGGTCTCGGCATCCTCGGTCACGCGGTGCATGGCAGATCCAGCAGGGTGGAAACTTCAAAGAATGTGGCATCTGGCCGATGACCTAGATGCCATCATCGGATACCGGGAGGACTGAGCGTTTCTTGCAGTTTGATCAATTTGCTGCAACTGCAAGAAATTAAATCACGAACAAAAACCCAATGATTTGATTGAGATTTCACTGCCAGAGAAATTTTTTTGACGCGCAACTGCAAGAACGCCGGAGGACGTTGCGGCACCAGCGTGGTGCTGCCTTAGAGACGTCTGTGCAAGGAGTCTTGCAATGGCAGGTTTTGGACCGACTTCGGGCGACCAAGTGTCGCGGGAAAATTTCATCAACAGTTTCGCCGCTCGGCTGATCCGGCGAAAAGCTCGGGAGCTCTCCTCTCGGCCAGGTTTTAGTTCTTCGGATCGCGACGAGATCGAACAGCAGCTACGGCTGATACTTTTGAAGAGGCTCGACAAGTTCGATCCCGCAGTTGCTCACTACAACGCTTTCGTGACGACCGTCGTTGAACGCTATTCGGCAACCATCCTCGAGCACCGTCGTGCGGAGAGTCGCTCGCACCGTCGGTACGGTGGATCGCTCAATCAAATGGTCGACGATGGTGATGGAAATCAGATCGAGATGGGGGCCACGATCCATGAGGGTCAGCCAAGCGTACGGACCGGAGCTAGATTCCGTAGCGCCGAGGAGCTCAGCGAGATGGCAGCGGATGTTGCCACGATTCTAGCTGAGCTTCCACCTGAGGTCGCTGACATCTGCCATCGCCTCAAACGCGACTCGATCTCCGTGGTGGCTCGCGATCTGGGGATTCCTCGAAGCACTCTTCGAGACTTGCTCAACGGTGTGCGTTCTCGTTTCGAGAGCAGCAACATGCGTGAGTATTTGTAGTTTTCTCCGTCAATCCTCCCTCTGGGCCGGTAGGTACTCAATAGACACCTGCTGGTAACAAGCTCGATAGGAGAGCACTCATGACTTCCGACATTCATCGTTATCGCTTTGCTTCATCCATTGCTTTCGAGGATATCGAGGCAAATTTGATCCTAGCGATTTTCGCAGCCGAAAGTCTGCACGGGGAATGCAAGGTTCGTCTCGATGCTTCTCACGCTGTCGATGCCCAGCAGAGAATCTGTGTGATCGATGCCAGCACGCAAGTTGGACGGGACATCAATCGTCTCTTCACTGGTTTCGTCCTGCGTGAATTCGGGCCTGATTCTTTTCGCGTTGAGCGAATCGATCACTACGTCGCCCGTCAGCCCCAAGAGGTTCATTCATGAACATCACCCATGTATGGAAACGTGCAGGTGGGGCTGGCGGTCGCGACATCTCTTGGAATGACATTCTCATTCGTGAGTCATCCGACCATTACCACGCTCAAGCCAACAAATACCTAAGCAGCCATCGCCTTTCGGCGTTTCGTGAGTGTCCACTTCTGTATCGAAGGTGGCAACTTGGCGAAGTGGTCGATGAGGATCGACCTGCCTATGTGTTGGGCCGTGCCGCTCATGCTTTGATACTCGAGGGATTGGACGTATTTCAAAAACAGTACGTTGTCGGTGGTCCCATCAATCCGAGGACGGGGTTGCCATTTGGAGCAAATACCAAGGCTTTCTCCGAATGGGCACAGCAGATCGACAAAGAGGTTTTGTCGCACGATCAAGCCAGGATCGCCAAGCAGATGAATGATTCCATACGGTGTCATCCGCTGGGCGCAGAACTACTGGCACGCGGGATTCCCGAGGGAGTTACGCTCCAGCCGATTGAGAACGATTTGTTTGGCTAACGCTACAAGGAACAGGTCCGTTGATCTTACGACCATATCAGCAAGCAGCGATCGATGCTGTTTATGATCATCTGCGAAACAGGGATGACAATCCTTGCGCGGTGATTCCAACAGCAGGGGGTAAAACTCCGATCATGGCAACGATTTGTCGTGATGCGGTCGTTCAATGGAACGGCCGTGTTCTGATCCTTGCCCATGTCAAAGAGCTTCTGCAGCAAACCGCTGATAAGCTCTCTACGGTGTGTCCTGAGGTGAGCTTTGGTATCTATTCTGCTGGTCTAAAACGCAGAGATACAAACAATCCAGTGATCGTCGCTGGTATCCAGTCCGTCTATCGCCGCGCGTGCGAATTGGATGCCTTTGATTTGATCCTAGTCGACGAAGCTCATCTTATTCCACTTGAAGGGGATGGAATGTATCGGCAGTTCCTTGCCGATGCTCGAAAGGTCAATCCCCATCTGCGAGTCATCGGTTTTACCGCGACTCCGTATCGACTTAAAAGCGGATCGATCTGCACGCACGATGGTTTCCTAAACCATATCTGCTACGAAGTCGGTGTTAGGGAACTGATCCGAGATGGGTATCTTTGCCCATTGGTGACCAAAGCTGGAAGGTCCAAGGCCGACACAGATGAGCTGCATGTGCGTGGTGGGGAATTCCTGGCCGATGAGGTCGAAAATCTCATGGATCAAGAGTCCCTGGTCCGAGCGGCCTGCGAAGAGATCGCTCAGTGCACAACCAATCGCAACGCATGCCTGAGGGCCCGATTCTGTGGATTGGGCATCAGGTTGATCGGCGCGGGTTGCGTCGTGTTGCGTTGGCCGTTGTCGTTGCGTTTGGCCTGCCGTGCTGCCTCATGGGGCTTGCGCAGAATTGGATTCAGGTCGTGTTTTGCATTCACACTGCTTCGCATGTTAGGCCCAGGAGCACTGTCGTTAATTAGCAGCAACGTGCTGCCGTTTTGGTTCTCGCGTCGACTTAGTGTTTTGCCCCAGCTGAATCTGGAGTTTTGAGTTGATCGAGTTATTCTACGAGCCGAAGGAGGCTCTCAAGATGACCCGATCCCGACGAACATTCACCGCTCAAGAGAAGGCCGCTATCGTTTTGCGGCATCTCGTCGATAAAACGCCCGTTTCAGATCTCTGTGACGAATTCGGACTGCAGCCTACGCAAATCTACGCGTGGCAGAAGCAGCTTGCCGCAAATGCCGCCATGGCGTTCCAAACGCCTCGCCAGTCGATCAAGCAGGACGACGCCAAAGACCGCAAGATCGTTGCCTTGGAAGCGAAAATTCAACAGAAAAACGAAGTTGTCGCTGAGTTGTTGCAGGAACACGTTCAGCTAAAAAAAGAACTTGGGGAACTCTAAACGGATGTTGGGTTCCCCACGATTCTCGCGACCAAGTTGTTGATTACGTGAACTACTGGAACCAGCGTGCTGAAATTCCAGCCAAGCAAATCGTTGCTTGGCTAGGCGTTGGGGGCAGCAAGTATTTCGATTGGAAAAAACGCTATGGCAAACTGCCCGCATCGCGATCGATGCCCAGCTTCATCGGTTGGACGATGCTCGGCTCGTTATCAATACACCCACGATCGAGTGCGTTTGAGGCAACGCCGATTGACTGAAAAGCGGGACGAGTTCTGCGACCGCTATCGATGGCGAGCAGGAGTTGAGGCGACGATGTCTCGCTTCAAGTATCAAATGGGGATGGCGTGCCTGCGAGTCCGAGGCATCGCGAGCGTGACCTACGTGGCAACACTGCGCGCCCTGGGTCTGAATATTCGACGTGTCGCGGCCTATCGTCTGGCAGCGGGGTAGTGCAGGTGGATTAGGTAGTTGTTTGATGCGTTTAGCATCGCATCAGAGCATGCGGCTCGGTGGTCGATGACCACTGCGCTGAATAATTTCTTCAGCACGGCCGTCGCAAAAAATTTTAGATAGCTTTAAAGCTGTCGCTTTTTGCCGTCCCATCAACTTTCGATAATACCTCCCACAGTTCCACCAGGCATCGGATTGTGTAATCTAGTCCTAGAACAAGCGAAGCTTGATTCAGATTTTGTTTGAGAAACTCGAAAACCCTCGGCGTTTTACGCGTGTATTGGAGGTTACTACAACTTCAATCCATGCACTCAACGGAGGGTTTCGAGTGAACGCCAAGTTACGACGCAAAGCTCAAGCACGCAAACGAAAAATGCTGCGGCGAATCGACAAAAACAACTGGTCGGGCACCTCGCCTATGATTCGACCGCAAAGTGTGAAGTACGAATTGGCCGACAAGCAACATGCCATCGCCGCCGGTGGAATCGGCACGTTGCTCCAGTTGAGCAAGCAACTCGGCTTGCGAAGTGAAATCAACCGAGCCATTCCACTTTTTAAGTTGCATCTGCCTTACGACGAAGCTGATCACGTGCTCAACATCGCGTTGAACCTGCTCGCCGGCGGTAACTGTCTTGAGCACATCGAAGACCGGCGCTGCGACGAGGCTTACTTGAACGCTGTCGGTGCCCAGCGAATTCCTGACCCCACGACTGCCGGTGACTTTTGTCGTCGGTTCTCGGACACTCATGTGTTACAACTGATGAATGCCTTCAATCGAGTGCGAGAAAAAGTTTGGAAACAACAGCCTGATGAATTCTTTGACTGCGCTATCATCGAAGCCGATGGCACGCAGGTCGAAACGTCGGCTGAGAAGAAGCAAGGCATCGGGATCAACTATAAAGGCCAGTGGGGTTACCATCCGCTGGTCGTCACGCTTGCGAACACTCGCGAACCATTGTTCATCGTCAACCGCAGCGGCAACCGGCCCAGCCATGAACATGCGGCGTTTTACTTTGACTTGGCCGCGAAGCGTTGTCGCGACGGAGGCTTTCGTAAGGTCGTGCTGCGTGGCGATACGGACTTTGCGTTGACCGAGAACTTCGATCGCTGGACCGAGGATGGCATCGAGTTCGTGTTCGGGATTGACGCGATGCCAAAGCTCGTTGAGATCGCGGAAAACCTCGATGAATCTGCGTGGAAACCGATGCAAAGGCGACGCACGCTCAGGGCTCCAGCAGCCAAGCCTCGCACCAAACGGCGACGCGAGAAGGAAGCCATCGTCGTCCGGAACAGGTATCTCAACAAGCAACTCGCCGGTGAACGAATCGCCGAGTTCGACTATCAGCCCAATAAGTGCGGTCGAACCTATCGCGTCGTGGTGTTGCACAAGGAAGTTCATCTGAAGCGTGGGCAGTTGCGACTGTTCGACAAAGAAGAGCCAGTCTATTTCTTCTACATCACTAACGCGCCGAGATCTTCAAAGTCGCCCCGGCAAGTCGTGGTCGATGCCAACGCTCGCTGCAACCAAGAGAACCATATCTCGCAGATGAAGCAGTGTGCGTTATCGGCTCCGCTGAATGACTTGACGAGCAACTGGGCCTACATGGTGATCGCATCGCTGGCCTGGAACCTGAAGATCTGGTCGGGTCTGTTGATCAAACCCAGCGGAACAACGAAGCAGAAAGAAGAGCAAGCGGCGATCAAGAGCAAGTTGATTGGAATGGATTTCACGACGTTCCGTGATCGGGTGCTAATGGTCCCTGCCCAGATCATCCGTCGAAGTCGATCGCAGGTGTATCGATTGTTGAGCTATCGACCTTCGGTGGACTGGTTGCTGCTCATTGATCGCGACGTTCGCTACGTTGCTGACAGTTTGACAAACGAAGTCAGTGTCCGGATGCACTGATACCGCCGCGACGCCCGACCCGAGAAAGAACCCAAACATCATGCGAACCAATCTAAGAAAATCACGCCACCAGCAAAGCTGGATGGTTTACAGCTGCGCCGAAAAAATGGCCAGAAACGAACTCCGCGTTCGCTTGTTTAAGGTCTAGTCGGTCATTACCGAGTTGTAGATTGTCCAGCTATGAATCTGCTCCGATCGACTAGACCCACTATTTGATGAGTCCGTGGAATAGGATGTTCATAATCTGCACGTGCCGTTCTTCAGGCTGTTGGCGTCGGCCGTTGACTCGGTCAGTGAAGATGATGCCGTACAGCAAGTCCGCGATGTGATCCAAGATTTGTTCGGCTGGCAGATCTTGTATTTCTCCCTTTTGCGCCAAATCGGTCAACAGCTCACGCCACGGTTCCATATTAGCTTCGCGGTGAGCAAAGTAGGTGGAATGGGTATGGTCTCGAAAAAAGACTCGTTCTTGAATAAACAGCTCAACGACCTCGGAGTTGTCATGGAAGAAAATCAGATAGCTGAGAACCGCTTGGCTTAGTTTTGCCAGTGGAGTGTGACTCGGGTCAACGCTGGCTTGAATCGTCTCGTTCAAGCGATTAACGGCATCCTCCAGGCAGGCAGCAAATAGCTTTTCTTTGCTAGCGAAGTAACGGTATACCAATCCCTTGCTGATCTGAAGGTGGTCGGCGATGGATTGGATGTTTGTGTTGGTATACCCGTGCTCAGCGAAAAGTCGTGCCGCTACCTGCAGAATCTCCGCAATCCTGCGATCTCGAAGCTCAGGATCAACCGGCCGCCCTGGTGAGGGATGCTTTGTGCTGCTATCGCGCGACAATGAACGCTCCTCTCTCAGGGAAACCACGTTAAAAAGTTGGCAAACATTCGGCTTTGCACTTTCCAGGTCAGAAAACTGCATTCAACCAGTGGTGCTTCTGTAGCCATTGTACACACCAAGTGCTTTGTGTTTTCTAAAAGAACCAGGCATATTCAGGGCATCGACAAGCTCTTGTCACGAAACCGTCTAATCAATCTCGTCGAATGACTCGAGTGCTGGCATTGGTGCCGCTTCAATGACCGGATTCTGCGTCATAGCCTGATCGACAACTGGTGTGGAATTCTGCAGATTCCAGCCGCCGCCGAGTGCTTTGTAGAGGCGCACCACGCTCACCACAATATTGCCTTGGGCGGAAATCAATTCGTCCGTGATGAGTGTTAACTGACGTTGGGAATCGAGCACCGCCTGAAATGGGATGGCACCCGATGCGTATTGCTCAGTCGCATTGTCAACCCCCCGTTTCGCGGAAGCAACCGCTTGTTCAAGCTGCTCGGCGATTTCTTGATTGCGACGGTAGCTCACCATAGCATCTTCGACCTCTCCCACGGCGCTGAGCACCGATTGACGATACTGCAATTGTGCTTGACGGTATACAGATTCGGCGGCGTCAATTCCTCGAAGGACTCGACCGAAACTGAAAATGTTCCATCGCACTGCTGGGCCGACGCGCATTCCGAAGCTATCGCTCTCAAAAAGGCTTGAAAGGTTTTTTGTGTCCATTGTAAAGACGCCGGTTAAGGAAACGGACGGGTACAGCTCGGCCTGGGCTACTCCGATGCGCGCACCGGACGCGATGACTTTTTGTTCGGCGGCACGCACGTCAGGTCTCCTGCGGACTAAATCGTGTGGTATTCCGATGTCTATCTGAGCTGGAACGCGAGGAATTGAACTCGAAGGTTCAACGATGTCCAATAATCCCCGGGGTTGCTCGCCGCGCAAGATCGACAAGCGATTGATAATAATCTCCCGTTCACGCGCGAGATTTGGCACGCTCGCACGGGTCGAGTACAACTGCGCTTCGGCCTGAGCCACATCTAGGTCACTAATGGCTCCCGCCTCAAATCGTCGACGAGTAATAGCTAGCGTTTCCTCCTGGATCGCAATATTGGCGTTAGCTTGTTCGATTCTTGCTTCGATCACTCGCATTGAGACATATGATGCAGCCACGTCGCCAAGCATGCTAACTTGCAAAGCGTTCTTCGCTTCGGCAGTCGCGCGAAGATCGGCACAAGCCGCCTCCGTTAATCGCTTCACGCGACCAAATAAGTCAACTTCCCAATTGACGTTGAAACCTGTGGACCACAAATCGAAGGGCGGGAATGGAACCCCCGAGATGCCCGCAGGATTGCCATTATCACTAATATCGATTCGGTTGTACGAAGTCTGATGGGTGACGGAAGGGAACAATCCGCTACGAGTTACGCCCACGCGTGCTCGAGCCTCTTGAATTCGTTCCGCAGCCTCTTGAATGGATAGATTTTGATCTGCGACTTGGTAAATCAATCGATGCATCGCTGGATCTTCGAAGTTCATCCACCAATGGTGGTCAGCCGCATTTCCTGGACCAAATCGTTCGTCGTGATGAGCGTGCCAGTCGGACATCAGCGGGTCGTGCGACGGTCGAACATTAGGCCCCACCACGCAGCCAGTGGCCGACAAGAACAGGCAAGTCGCAAGTAAGAAACCTGCCACGGTCGCGATCCGATCCACCCGCGGCAAGCCCCCAATTGATCGAACGACCCTACCAGACGTAGTCTGAATTTGGCAGTCTTCAGGAATCGCCCCTCTACGTGGTAGACGGAGGGCAGTTTGGAACCAGGATTTATTGCCATCCTTTTCGAAGGAATTCTTTAGGTCGCGTGAAACTTTGCGGCTGAAAACGCATGTCGCCGACTTGAATGACTCGCGGGTCATGTTATTCTACCTGTTTTGATTTTCATTTATGTGACCGGCCAGTCATAAAACTCGAGCACTTGGCTGTATAGTCGGCATTTCCGCGTTGTTAGGCTTAATGCTCGTAACCGTAGTTAGCCTTAGACGGGTAAACAGGTTTGGGAAAACTAGGAGAAATTTTGTGTTTAGGCAATATATTGCTGCTAGGAGCTGGCCCCCGATCGGTGTGCAAACGATAATTCGAGTCACTCAAGCCTTGAAAGCCAAGTCCAGCCAACCAGGGTACTTCCAGCCTTGGTTAGCTGTCATGTGGGCATTGGGGTTCGCTTTGGCGGCTGGATGTAACGAGCATCACGAATCGGTGGAGCCTTTCAGGTATGAAGGTCCCCGGAAAGTGAAAACGGCTGCGTTAGAGTCAATCGTTGATAATGTGTTTGCTCAGACTGGGACGATACGTGCGCGACGCGAAATACCGCTGGCCTTTCAGGTACCCGGCCGGATTACCAGTCGGCATGTCGATACGGGTATGACCGTCCGTGCGGGCGATGTGTTGCTGGAACTGGATCGGAAGGACTTCGATGACCAGCTTTCAGCCGCTGTGGCTCAATTGCGAGCCGTTGAGGCGGAGGCGCGCGATTCCGAACGAGAGCTCCAGCGTCAAAAGCAAATGATCACGACCAAAGCCACCAGCCAAATGGCACTCGACAAAGCACTGGCGGCCGTCGATGCCGTGACTCAGCGAGTCGTTGCCACTCAATCGCAGTTAGCTTTGGCCAAAAATTCTCTGGAGTACACCCAGCTTCGGGCTCCCGTGGATGGTCTGTTGGTTGATGTCTTTGGCCAAGCGGGGCAAGTCGTTGGCGTGGGGCAAGAAGTTGCTCGCCTAGCGGAATCGGGAGAACTGGAAGTCGAGGTGGCTTTACCCCAATCGTTGATCGGAAATGTGCCTCAAAACGGCGAATGCTTTCTCAATGGCGGAGAGAAACGATTTCTCATTGAGCTGCGTGAGGTCTCGGGATCAGCAGATCCGATGAGCCGTACTTGGCGGGCTAGGTACCGGGTTCTTAAACCCGAAACTGCTTCCTTACCGCTTGGGTCGATTGTTCGCGTCCGCCTCAAGCTGTCAGATGTCGATCCCTATCTGAAACGAGTCCCCATTGCAGCCATAGATGAACGGGGAGATCAACCGCGTGTCTGGTTGCTGGAAGAAGGCAAAGCAAATCCTCATTCTGTGGAGATTGTCGAATACAACGGGGAGTATTGCAAAATTCGTAGCCAACTACCTGATGGTGCGCCCGTCATTTCCATGGGAACCCACCTGCTGGAAAAAGGAATGTTCGTGGAGGCGATCCAGCAATGAGTTTCCCCAACCTATCCGCATTAGCTGTTCGTGAACGGTCTCTCACTCTATTCTTCATGCTTCTGGCGTTGGCCTCAGGGGCCTACGCTTTTCTGTCTCTTGGGCGTGCTGAAGACCCGGCATTCAAGATTCGAGCTTTGGTCGTGTCGGCAATCTGGCCGGGGGCAACGGCTCAAGAGATGGTCGATCAAGTTGCCGATCGATTGGAAAAGCGATTTCAAGAGGTACCCTATTTCTACCGAGTCGAAACGACTGCCCGGCCTGGTCGGGTCGACATGGTAGTTGAATTCCATGACTATACTCCTGCCAAAGAACTGCCCGAGGTGCTGTACGAAGTTCGCAAGCGAATGTTGGACGACGCCCCTTTCTTGCCTCAGGGCGTGATTGGGCCGATTGTCAACGATGATTTTGCGGATGTCTACTTTAACCTCTTGACAGTAACGGCCCCACAAGTCCCCATGAAGGATATTGTGCGAATCGCTGAGCAAACACGCGACCGACTTTCCCGCGTTCCGGGCGTGCAGAAAGCAGTTCTGATCGGCGAGCGTGCAGAGCGGGTTTATATCGAGTTTGATATGGTCAAGCTCAACTCATTGGGAATAGCCGCTCCATCTGTTTTCGAGGCCATCCAAGCCCAGAACCAATTGGTTCCCGCAGGCTTGATTGAAACCGGCGGCCCACGCATCTATTTTCGTTCCGGCGCAGATCTCTCGGACATCGAACGTATCCAACGCCTTCCCATTCGAATCGGTGATCAGCTGATCCAATTGTCGGAACTGGCTGAAGTTCACACCGGCTATGAAGAACCGCCACTCTTTTTGGTTCGTTCGGGTGGCGAAGATGCCCTATTGGTTGGTGTAGTGATGGCGAATGGAGAGAACGGGCTCGAGCTAGGAGATCGTTTAAAGAGTTTTTTGGAGGAAGAGCAATCGCGATTGCCATTAGGGGTCGAGCTACGTCAGTTCACGAACCAAGCCGAGGCGATTTCCCAAGCGGTCGACCTGTTTCAGGTTAAGTTTCTGGTTGCCCTTGGTGTGGTGATGTTAGTGACGCTTTTAGCGTTGGGATTACGCGCCGGTTTAATTGTCGGCATTGCAGTACCAGTGACGCTGGGCATTACGTTTGTTGTCATGAGTATCGTGGGGATCAACTTAGATCGTATCACGCTGGGTGCATTGATTATCTCGCTAGGCTTGTTAGTCGACGACGCCATGATTTCGATCGAGATGATGATTGTAAAGCTGGAAGAGGGCTGGGATCGGGTAAGCGCGGCGGCTCACGCCTGGGACGTGACCGCCGCACCTATGCTATTCGGTACTTTGGTTACGGTGGCAGGTTTTGTACCGATTGGGTTCGCTCGCTCTGGTGTAGGTGAATATGCGGGAAATATCTTTTGGGTACTTTTATATTCTCTAATGGTTTCTTGGGTCGTAGCCGTGACTTTCACACCCTACTTAGGTGTGATGCTGCTTCCAAATTATAAGAAGCATGATGCGGACCACGATATCTATCAGACTCGAGCTTTCCGCATTTTCCGGTCATTGGTTCGCGGTTGCTTGAGATTTCGCTGGCTCGTCATCCTTGCAACTTTTGGGGCTCTGGGCTTATCCATCGTTGGTTTAGCAGGTCCCGTGAAAAAGCAGTTCTTTCCTGGATCTGACCGCCCCGAAGTTCTCATCAACGTCTACATGCCGCAGGGCACTTCGATTCAAGCAACTGAAGCTGTCGTGCGACGATTGGAGGCAGTCGTCGAAGACATTCCCGAGTTCGACCGCTACGCCAGTTTCATTGGGGCAGGTGCTCCGCGGTTTTTCATTTCACTCAATCCAGAACAGCCTGACGGTTCCTTTGGCAAGGTCGTTGCCATTGCGAATGATTCCCATGACCGCGACATCGCCATCAACAAAATTAGAAAGGTGATATCGGAAGGGGCGTTCCCCGAAGCTCGGGTACGCGTCGACAGATTGCTATTTGGACCGGCCTCTGCTTGGCCGGTAGGTATACGGGTAATCGGTCCTGACCCGCAGAAACTTCGAGAAATTGCTGGCAGGGTTCGTGAAATCATGGTTGCCCACCCGCACACGGACAATGTCAACCTTGCATGGAATGAGAGAGTCCCGGTTTACCGGCTCAATGTGGATGTGGACCGATTGCGAGCCATCGGTTTGACCCCCATTGATGTCGCCCGACAGTCTCAGTTTTCGTTCGACGGAGTCCCAGTCACCGAACTGCGACAAGACATTCGAACTGTTGAATTGCGCGCTCGCGGGTTATCAAGTGTCAAGCAGATCGAAGCGTTGCAAGGGCTAGAGATCAAGACACAGGACGGAAGAACGATCCCGGTTGCACAACTAGGGGAATTGCAGGTCGACTTCGAAGAACCTGTTGTACAGCGATATAACAGGGAATTAATGCTTGCCGTTCAGTCCGACGTGATTGGAGCCGAATCGCCAGACGTTGCGGCCCAAGTCTGGCAGGATCTAACCGAGTTACGGACCGAATTGCCTGCTGGCTATCAGTTGACGCAAGCGGGGACGGTAGAAAATTCGGAAAAGGCCAACGCTTCGATCAACAAACTCGGGCCCGTTATGCTCGGATTGATGCTCATCTCAATCATGCTTCAGGTGCGCACCTTTAACGGTGCCTTTACCACACTGGCGACTGCTCCACTGGGGTTGATTGGTGCCGTGGCTGCCTTGCTAATTTTCAATCAACCATTTGGATTCGTTGCTTTGCTAGGCCTGATCGGATTAGCAGGGATTCTAATGCGTAACACATTGATTTTGACCCAGCAGGTCTCTGACAATTTTGCCGCTGGCATGTCGCCTGAAGATTCCATTGTTGAAGCGGTAGTGCGTCGAGCTAGACCGGTGATTTTGACGGCATTGGCTGCCATGTTTGCCTTCATCCCTTTGACCCACGATACGTTTTGGGGACCAATGGCCTACGTCCTCATAGGCGGAATCGCATCCGGAACCGTCATCACACTGTTAGCGGTTCCTGCTTTGTGTAGCCGGTATTTCCTCGCTCGACAGCGCCGTGACGTTCCGAGTAAATAACGATACTTCTTTCGAAATTTGGAGACCGTGATACGACAAGCCGAGAGGACATGATGAATCGATTATTTGAAAGCTCTCTGCTGAACCATGTGGCGGCGTCCAGTCTCCGATTCGACTACACGCCATTGCTCACAGCCAAGGCACAGCCCGAACAGAAGGATTTGGTGGTCAAGGATGAGAAACGGTCGCGCGAGATTCCAATTCGCGTCTACCTGCCGCGCGGTACAAAAATGTCGCCACACTGAAACGGCGTGAAATTCGGGCTCGGTTTCCGCTAGTAAGGCGATTCGTGTCGCCGCTTTGGAGACTGTCGATGGCGATCACGACGCGGCTACGGCCTCAAATTGAAAATCGTCGCAACACCGTACGCAGATACTGCGTTTTCAGCGTCTGTTGATCAGGCCGCGGCGCGGTACGACTTCAGGTGCCCACCGAGTTCGGTGTAGCAGATGAGTTTGTGTTTCGCCAAGTCCACGGTCGGAGGATGGTCACTGTCTCGCACCGGCGGCAGGTGATCTCGGCCCGAATGGCCACGCCGATTGTTGTACCAGTCAGCCCCGATTTTTAGGATATGATCCAGATGCTGCTTGTTGATCACACAAAAGCCATTCAAGACCTCGTGCTTGAGCGTCTGAATAACACGCTCTACGAATGCCTGCAGATTCGGTGATTTGATCGGCGTCTTCTTGATGGTGCGTCCCTCCCCTGTGAACACGTCGTCGAATGTTAGTACGTATTTGGTGTCCTGATCACGCTGAAGGATCGTGCAGGGTAGGCTCTCGTCCTGCAGAAACATGTCGAAGTTGCGGGCTTGCTGCGTGGTCCACTCGCCCGTCGGATTGGCCGTGCATGGTGATACCCAGATCCGCCGCGTGCCGATGTGGATGAACACCAGGAAATATAAGTCGACCATGCCACGAATCGTCCATTTCCGCTTACAAGCGAAGTCGCATTGCCACATGGTGTCGGCATGCCGTTTGATGAACTCGGACCAAGTATCGGGGTGATCCTGCGGTTCAGGTCCAAGGCCTGCCTGCATGATCACGTTTTTGATCGTTTGCCGCGATACTTTGTGACCAAGCCTTCGCATGGCCTGGACGATCTTGGTGTAGCCCCAGCCGGTTTCCTTTCGGACGCGAATAATTGCTTCGCTGATACTCTCCTCGACGCGTGGCCGGCCAGGCTTAGCGTCCTTCGGCTTGGGCCGCTTATCCGGCGCGTCCTCGACGCTTCGCACCCACTTGCGGAACGTCGAATAGCTGACGATCGAGATCAGCTCCTTGATGCGAGCCCCCAGTTTCTTGCCGTGCTTGACCAGCCTGCGACGCTCCTGATTGCTCAGCTCGATCCGCTTGGGTAATTTACTCCGAAGGATCTGGTTTTCCGCTTTGAGATACGTCACCTGCTGGGCCAGTTCCTGGCGGGTGAGCGAAGCTAGCAGTGTCAGAAGTGGGTGAATGATGGCTGCCATCGAAGCTGCACCGACCTTGTAAATCTCGGTAAAATCGGGGTGGCGAGGTTTTTGTACCTCGCTCAGCCAATGAGCGTACGTGGCTAAACAATGGCTTCAATGCCAAACCGTGCCTCTGATCGAAAGGCCAGCGGACCAGCGGAATTACCGACTGTACTTTCGGCAGATCTTTACTGAGTCGGGCTTGGCAGCACGGAGTTGTAAGGCGGTTCGCCAACGGCCAGAGATCTCTGTTCGAACCATTTCTGTTAATTCCGTGGTTCGTAACTCGCATTGAGTTTGCGAGTGAAACGAGTTCGAGAAAAAGCTACTAACTCGTTTCAAGCTCAAGATGACACCAAACGGGTCTCGAACTCACGTAAGTGCTGGCTGGCAAATGCTTTAGAAAGAATCTGAAAAGAGAGTATTGTTACGAAGAGGGTTGCGCACGGGGAGCTTTCGTCAAAGTTCTAACTTTGACGACCAAAAGACTTAACGCCCGGCGTCGAGAGATCGACTGCCGGGCGTTTTTCGTTTCTACCCAGTTTTTCGAGGGTTTCCAACGCTTTTCGCGTCCCGCCGGCCCAAACCGCCGCACTCTCTGTTTGCAGAGAGATTTCCGTCTCTCGAACGCAACCTTCAAGGTTGCACCCGCCGGTGCGAAAAATCGGTCCCGAACTCTCTGACTCTCTCTTTTCGGGGGTCTCCAGAGTTAACACAGAGTTCTCGTTCGGAGTCCGGATGAGACCAGTTTCGAACTCTGCGTTGTATTCGGGGCTATCTGCGAAGTTTTACCCGGTAGAATAGTCGACCAAGAAGAAGCGGCTGCCAGAAAATTGAGGCTACACATGAATAACGATGAAGACATCTTCGTATTTTGCTACCCAGTCTACTTTCTTCTCGACCCCCGCCCACCGGTGAGTTTTGTTTCACGTCCGCTCCTAGATGGAACAGAGGGATTTGGAATACACGTATTCACCGACGAAGCGGCGGCGGACCAGTATTTGATGGAACACGCCCTTCCGCCGACTGTCGTCAAGCACGCTGCTTTGAACGAGCCAACCTTTGTTGGGAAACTAAAAATTCTGCTTGAGCAAAAAGAGTTCACGCACTTGATCGTAGATGATCGCGGAGGCAATCGCGTGAAACCAATGCGTTGTATCCCAATCAACGACATCGTTAAGAATTTGGAGTGAATATCAAGCACAAAGCGGATTCGCGAAGACCGCGTCTAGTTTAGTATGCGAGAGCTTTATCAATGTACATCCGCATCTCTTCTGCGACATCATTGTATTGACTGCTCTGCAGTAGCTGTCTTTCGTCCTTAAGCTCAATAACATCCCCCCCTAGGCTGATGCCCATGTCGTCGACTAGTCCTACAATCATCTGCGACTCTGGTGGCCTTTGATCGCGCATGAATTCAAGCATTCGCTTCCAGTTTTCGGGATCTTGATCCTGCTGCTTCGGTGAATCAATTACGAGTGGACAGCGGGTTGTTGTCGAGTACTTTTCAATCGTCTTGATGATAGCAAAGTAGAAAGCCAACAGCGCTCGAGGCAAATCGCTTCCGTTCTCCTTGATCTTGGAGTGCACTTCTTTATAACTGGCCTCTGAAAGCTCCTTGACCTGAAGCTGTTGCAAGAATGCAGTCATCCTCCCCATATAGTACTCTTTGATTTCCTTAGACCGCTTCTTTGAGGAAGCACTTTTCATCTCGTCGTCCGCACTCTCTACCTCGTCATCAATCTCGCCAATCCTCTGATTCAGTACGTTGAGCTCCGAACGCAGCACGGTTCGGACTTCCTTTTTTCCTTCGCTTCTCAGAATGTCTTGTAGTTTAACTTCCCCTTGTTTCATCTCAAGAATCGCATTGATCTTGGCGACTTGCTCGGAGGCTGCCTCTATGTTTGCCTTTCTTTTCGCCATGTCCGCGATACAAGCATCCAGTTCGTCATGGAGTTGAACCAACAATGCACGCATTTGGTCTTCATCTTGAGCAATACCAAATCTTTCAGCAAAGGAGTTGTGATACTCCGCTCCACAAGTTGGGCACTCGATCTCATCGTCCAGTTTTTCACTAGCAAAATCGAAGTCCTTCCTCAACTCGCTTGCAGCTAGCTCCGTGATGCCAATCTGCCTCTCAATGGAGTAGCGACGATTTTCCAGGGCTATCAACTCGTCCCTAAGAACAAGCTCTGCCTGTTGAAGCTTGTTGCATTGCTGCAGAAGTAACTCGATTTCACGCTCGTAATTTTGAATGCTCATGTCGAATTGCGTGCCGGCGATTTGCTCAATTCGCTCTAGAACGCGATGGATTACGGCTCTTTCCTGCCTAACTTGCACCAATTCATTTTCCGCAAGCGTCTTTCGATTCTTCGCGACATAATACTCATTTGGCTTGATCCCGGTGTGAAACTGGGCAATCGCTGGTCGGTATGACTTGTACTGCTTTAGGGATTCAAAAGAATCCCAGTTGTCTACCCAGCTTGCATCCTGATCTGCATAAAATGGCAAGAATAGGAATGCCGGCGTCGCTTGCCATGGCTCCATCGTGGTGCTGTTGGTTAATTCCAACCGAAAGTTAAACAACTCGGCGAAGAAGGGACCGAGTCCCTTCGTTATACTTCCGAAACTTCCAACAACGTCATTTTCAACATTGAAGACTGTGTACTGTCTTCCCGATTTCAGGATTCGATAAAAAGCTCCACCAATTTCGAAATAGACGAGCAGCGAGACATCAAGCTTGTTCCAATTGGGGTGAATGCGCTTCGGTGTAGCACCGAAAGCCGTGTACAGAGACTTAATGAGGCAGGATTTTCCGCAATCATTTTCCCCCTTTATCACCGTTACAAGACTTTTGAACTTCTCCCTTCGCGCTGTCTTTTCTTTTGCTGAGAGGAGGAGGATCTCGTGAAATCGCAATCTTGTCATAAGCTTTTTTCCTCAGATTGCGAATTAGACGCCGAAAATTCTTGCTCATATATCTGCACCACGATCATTGCGTTCAAAAAATCAGTCGAATAATGTTGGCAAACTGCTTGCCACTCTTTGCATGAGATCTTGGAACAATGCGAAAGCACGCCTGATATAATTGTAGAAGAGACCAATTGTGCATGGGAAACGCTATCTAGTTCAATCTCTATCATCTTCTGTGCTTCAGCGATTATTCGATTCGTCGGATCGAGCCTCCCGGCTAGATATTTCCGTACATTCTCAATCAGCACTCGAGATTGATTTGGTGGAAATGACTCTTTTGTAAACTGACTGGAAATCAAACTGACCAAGTCGTTTTGTTTCTTTATCGACATGACGCAGTCGATCATGTCCTGTACTTGCTGCCGAGTAAGACCGCGATTTTTCACCAAATCAGAAAATGCTGCGTCTCTCGTCTCCCGATTGGTTCTGCGTTGTATGTCCGACTTCAATGTCCTGTGAAAAGGCAACGGCTGGATTGAGCCATCTCCCTGTTTTTCGAGAAATGCGGTCACAACTCCGAGACAATGATTATCGTGATCGTTGAGGCTCAAGGCGGTCGTTTCCAGAAAAATCAGCTCTAGTCCTTCAGGCTCCGTTGTTAGTTGGTGTTCCAAAGTTAGCGCGCCTTTTATTGTCTCTAACTCGACAACGGACAGTTCAGAGACTGCGATCGACTCTTTCTCTTTACTGTCTGTAGCATCCGCAAGCGCGACATTGAATCTTGCATTCGATACGAAAGTCAATCGATCTACAGCGACATCGAACTTCAGGCGATGCTTATAAAGCTTGCCCAAAAAAGAGGGAAGCGTTGTGCCGGAAGCAGACTTTTCACCTGTCGTGATTGAATGTGTTGTCCAATTACCCGAGGCTTTGGTTTTAACTTGGAAGAAACTGGCTTTGGTTGGAGCGGTGGGATGATCAAGACTGACAATATCATCGTGCACGTCGAATAGGACGCAGTAGTTAACGCCAGCTTCGTGCAACTTTAGCATATGGCAGGTACCATAAGAACTCTGAAATGCAAATCGGTTACTCGACCTAGCTCCGCTTGGATCAGGGCAGTCTTGAGACAGCATTTCGGCCAACGAAACAGCACTCATGGAGCTAAACCACAATGCGCCGCTGGGCCATCAAACTTAACGAGCTTGACAGGGGAAGAATGCCCCAAACTTGGAAAGCAAAAATGACTGCTGACTGAGATTTTGAGTAAATCACTGATTCGATAACTACTCTCCTTTTCTTTCGCACCCTTATCCGTCATTTCGAACCCGCGCCGGGTATTCCTACAGATAGACGCGGCTGATGTGGCTGCGAATGTCTGTCTTCGAGCCGCCAATTATAGCGGCATTTCGCATGGAGGTGCTAGTTGCTCTCGCCTGTTTCCCCTTCTTCATTGTCCGCGCTGGCTCGGCGATCGGAAATCGCTGCGATTCTGGCGGCCGGCATCGTTCGGATGAAATCGCGTATGGCGATCCTGGATTCAGAAATCGACGACGATCCAGCGGAATTGCCAGCAGCTTGCCTTGAGCTTTCTTCGGAAAGCGTGCTCTCTGTGACCAACGTGGTTAACGACCAGTGAGTCCGCTTTCTAAGGAGAAATCAATGCAAATCGATATCGACAAAGAGGTCGCTCTGCTCCAACGCATGACGGTTGGGCAGCTGCGAGAGAAATTCGAAGAGACGTGGGGTGAGCCGACCAACACGCGCAACAAACAGTGGCTCGTAAAACGTATCGCTTGGAAGATACAGGCCAATATCGAAGGCGACATCTCACAGCGGGCCAGGCGTCGCGCCGCGGAACTCGCTCGTGGTACCGACATTCGAACGACTTCCCCCAAAGCCATCAAGCCAGCCCCGAAGGCGACGGGCGACACCGTGACAGGATTCGTCCAGCCCGAAGAAGACAATCGTCTCCCGCCGCCGAGATCAGAGATCGAGCGAGTCTACAAAGGCGAGAAAATCGTGGTGCTCGTTCTGGATAACGGCTTCGAATACGAGGGAGCCATCTACAAGACGCTCAGCGCCGTGGCCAAGAAGATCACAGGCCAGCACTGTAACGGATACCACTTCTTCAAGCTCAACAAAAAAGGCGGTGACAAATGAACAAGGCCAACATCAATCGCCAATTGAACTGTGCGATCTACACCCGCAAGTCCACAGACGAAGGGCTCGACAAGGAGTTCAACTCGCTTGACGCTCAACGCGAATGCGCCGAGGCGTACATCAAAAGTCAAACGCAAGAGGGCTGGCATTGCGTGCCCGATCGCTACGACGATGGTGGATTCACCGGTGGCAACATGGATCGTCCAGCGCTCAGGCAATTGCTGGCGGATATCGAAGCCGGCAAGGTGAACTGCGTGGTCGTCTACAAGGTCGACCGACTTAGCCGCTCGCTGATGGACTTCGCTCGTATGCTGGAAGTCTTCGAACGCAACCAGGTCGCTTTCGTCAGCGTGACACAGCAGTTCAATACGACCAACTCGATGGGCCGGTTGATGCTCAACGTGCTGCTGTCGTTTGCCCAGTTCGAACGCGAACTAATCTCGGAGCGAACACGGGACAAGATCGCTGCTGCGCGACGTAAAGGCAAATGGTCTGGTGGCATGCCGCTGCTTGGATACGACATCGAGCCGCAAGGTGGCAAGCTTCGAATCAACGAGGTCGAGGCCAATAGAGTCAGGGCGATCTACGACCTGTACTTGGAACGTGAATCGATCATGGCGACCATCGCTGAGCTCGACAACCTCGGTTGGAACAACAAGTCATGGAAAACGAAAAAGGGAACGCTTCGGGGCGGCTCTCCGTTTACCAAAGCAACGCTGTTCCGACTCCTGACCAATGTGACCTACATCGGCAAGCTTGGCTACAAAGACGAAGTAAACGAAGGAGAGCATGATGCGATCATTTCACCGGAGGTTTGGCAGAAGGTTCAATCGCTTCTGAGACGAAATGGCCGAACTGGCGGTGTCGAGGCGAGAAACAAGTTCGGCGCGATGCTCAAAGGAATCCTGCGATGTGCATGCTGCGACTGTTCGATGACACCGACGCACACGACCAAGAATGGATCGAAACGGTACCGTTACTACGTTTGCATGAAGGCCCAGAAGCGTGGCTGGAAGAACTGCAAGTCGAAGTCAGTGCCGGCCGCCGAGATCGAGAAGTTTGTCGTCGACAAGATACGCCACGTTGGCCACGACGCGGCGCTCGTAGACGAGGTGGTGGAACAAGCCAAGATCCAATCCGAGCACGAACTGGGGGCACTTGTGGCCGAACGGGACGAGCTTGTGAAAGAGCTGGAATACTGGAACGAAGCCATTCGCGTTGCCGCTCCCAAGATTAAGCCAGGCTCGCCGGATGCAACTTCTCTGGAACAATTAGCCGACTGGCACGAGAGTCTTCGTCGCGCCGAGCATCGGCATGCGATCGTAAACGCGAAGCTGGCAGCGCTGCAGGCCCACGCACTAACCCGCGCAGATGTCGTCAACGCATTGACCAGCTTCGAGCCGATCTGGGAATCGCTCACAGTCCGCGAGCAATCGCGGATCGTCCAGTTGATCGTGAAGCAGATCGATTACGACGGAGCGACCGGTCGCGTGACCATCACCTTCCATCCCGATGGCATCAAGACGATCGCCATGGAGAACCGTCCTGAACTTGTGGAGGCCGCATCATGAGCAAGCCAGTAAGCGTCGACTTTCAGTTCTCAATCAAACAACGCGGCCGCGGGGCCAAAAAGCGAATCGTAGAAGGGGCAGCCCAATTGGACGAGTCCAAGCCAGCACTCGAACGCATCCCCCGCATCTCGCGATACATGGCACTCGCGATCCACTTCGAGGACCTCATCCGGCAAGGCGTCGTCACCGACTACGCCGACCTCGCCCGCCTCGGGCACGTGACAAGAGCCCGTGTTACGCAGATCATGAACCTACGGCTCTTAGCACCTGAGATACAAGAATCGCTCTTATTTACATCTTGCTTTCCAGAACAACTAGACCTTCGTACGCTGCAAAGAGTCGCAAGCGAAAAATGCTGGAAAAAGCAGGTTGCGCTATTGGAAAACCAAAAGGACTGAGTCTCCGCAACATGGTTAGGCCATTAATCAGGACCGACGACAGGTCTAATTTTCGACGCTTGCTGTCGATCGCCAAAATCGGTTCTGCAACTTGATCTGTAACTGATCTGCAGCGTTCTCCACCAACTCTTCAAGCTGATCTTTATCGGTCCCCCAAAAGCAACTTCGATTCCATAGCAATTTTGTTAGAGCTAAGAATCCACTGTGGATGATCAACATGAACGACTCGGTGGAAAGCGTCTTCGTCAGCAGAACACCCTGAGTACCTGCTACCTGTGCTGGCCCGGTTTGCTTGTACATAATCTGGCGAGCCCACTGGTGACCATGAGCAATACCGGAAAGCAAACGATAGTTTTCATCTAGCCCCAAGACATCCCGGATCATCTCCGTTGCTCCAGGCATTTTAATTCCAATCCCACTTTTGCTATCTGGGGGAACGGTCAGCGAGAATCCTGCCGCTGTCGCTTCTTGCTCAAGAAGAGTGATCTTCTTATCGAACTCGAATTCCATTGCCGAGTCAGCAATACATGACGCAAACTTGCGGCATTCAAGTATTCCACTTCGTTTGAACGCAAACACTCGTGCCTGTCGCTTCAAAGGGTCTGTGTCCGGGTCAACTAACCAAGCTCCGATAGCACAGCTTTCTAGCATCGATCTAATGCATGTGAAACAAGCGGTAGCGGTCGCTGGCTCAACAACAAGCTTAGTCAGTCCGATGAGGTGGTCACCGCCATCCTCAATTGAAAGCGCGGCATGGGATGCGGCCATCATTACAAAACGGCTTGTGGATATGGCTTCCTTAGCCGCCACGGAGTCCGTAGCTGGCGCAGCAGGCCAAGCACGAACAACTTCCGTCACGCCATCGAGGTACTGCTCAATTGCCATGCACATTGCTCGAACTGCATCGCGCGTACTGCTCATTCGTTTCCTTCCTTAGCATTCAAATTTCCCGCCCAAGGGACGAGTTTCGTCGCTTGCGTTGCGTATTCGCAGTCAACATCGCGGCGAAGCATCTTGCCCCTGTAGCCGATAGAAGCAAGAAACGCCTGCTGAAGAATTCCGCCCGTCTGATACCAAAGGTCGCCGCGTTCTTCGTCACCGTTGGTACGGCTGAAAAGGCGCTCCGCTTTTTTGGGTTCGGCATGTACCAATGCATTTCGTACATCAGCTAGCACTTCGACCAAATTCGCGAGATTGAAAGCCTTGGCATAGGCGCTAATCGCAGCTGATTTTTGGGGAATGTCGCAGCTGATATTGTTTAGAGACAGCAGCCAGCGTATTTTGTCGCTCGCTGGCAGTGACTTGAATCCAGATTCACTGCAAAGCTTTCTAACCAATACAATCTCAAGCCAAGCCAGGCATTCAAGGGAAGACTGTTGCAGGATAATAGCTCCCTCAACGCCGCCGGCGCACTGTTCGGACTCAACCAGCCAATGGCTTGCAGTTTGCAATGCAGGTCCACGCGTTTTGTCTTGAAACGAACAATACATCGATTTGTAAAAATCGCTGAACGAAGAACGCATCATTTTATCATACCAGGAAATTGCTCCACCGTTCCGCATTGTCTTGGTAACAGATAAGCGGGTTTCAATGAGATTTCCGGAGGAATCGTAGATCCAAGGTCCGAGGAGACCGACCCATCGACATTTCATCAAGCTGAGAACCCGAAACAAGTGCGAACCCACTTGTTCGATACTCTCTAAGTTCGCTGGTTCAATGAACTCGCAGCTTGCTACATGAGTTGGTTCGTACACAACGCTACGCGGTGTCGGTTCACTTTGCAGTGCGTCGATTACAATCTTGTGATCGTCTACCGTTGATTCGAGTCTCCCTAAATAGGAATGCTTCCCACGGTTCAATGGTTCGCCGTGCACATGCGGCCCGTTGATGACGATAAAAACTGCCTTGAGAGCAGCTGAGCTTTCGCCAATCTGGTTTGTTTGCAAATCAAGATACCCGGAGATTTCGCTTCCAGATTTTGTAACCTTACATACCACCTCTCCGAAGGGCTCGCCGCAGTCGAACGTCGCGTCGCTCAACCCAGATTCAAACCAAGCCTCCAAGAAATCAGGAGTTTTGTGAGGAACAAACTCAAACCTAAACTCAGGAGCCGGGTGCATGCAAAATATGATCTTCGCTTTGCCTGCTTGTGTGCGCGTGTCTTGTCGGAGGACTGTGTCACCTTCCCAAAACACGAACGGCGACTGATCACTGGATAGATGAATTGGCGGTTTGAGAGCATCCGGCAAAGCTCTGGTTGTTTGGTCGTCCATGGATCACTCATCATTCCTGGAAGGTTCTGCTTCCTGCATCAAAATTCACTTTGGGCTAAAGACATCTGGAGCCGCACTCTGGTTCAGTAAAAATGCGACAGTACAAATGTGGAGTCATTTTGACGTTCGCGTTTCGGACCGCAGCGTGTACTTCGCCACTTGCTCGGCCACTCGTTGAAGTTCATCTGAATTAAGCGTTGCTAGGGCCCTGAACACTTCCGGTTGCTCAATGATCCGGTCAGCAATGCGCTTGGGGACGTGGTGGGCGAGCAGCAATAGCTCCTCTTCGTCCGCCTCCAGTACGTCCGCAAGGCGGTGGATCAGCGACTCGGACGCCGTGCCCTCGAAGTCGAGTTTGTCGTTCTCGACTTTGCTCAGATACGAAAAACCGACGCCGACCAACGGAGCCAGTCGGCGGAGGGAATAGCCTTTTGCCTTGCGGAGTTCACGAATTCGGTCGCCGAACTTGTTCATCTTCATTCCCTGCTTGTTCCAGTGAGGCTATCATTGTACGATTGTAGCAGCTTGCAGGCAACATGTGGCCATGCCTGGAGGTCATTTCTCACAATCACCCAATTGATGGAGCGAACGGTTGAACGCGGTCGAGATCGAAGAAGCAGTCAGTAAGCTGGTCGAAGAGTCGTTCAATGCGGCTGAGTTCTCGTACGCTTTCTTGGAGGCGTTCGGCAACAAGTCTGCGACCCTTCAGCGACTACGCAGCGTCGGAAAGAACTCGACGAACAAGACGGACGTGGCAGGCGACGGAATTCATGCCGTACTTCAGCGAAATAACATTCATATCGCCACGTGCTCTGCGGGTGGCACCGACGCTGTCGCTGGCCTACTAAAGCGTTTGGTGGATAGTTCTGCATCGAGCAAACACAAAGCGAAGTTTGCGCTGGCGACGGATGGGCATACGGTTCACGCAGAGTGCCTGAATTCGGAAGATCCGCCATTGGTGTGCGAGTTCAAGGAACTGGCTGACCACTTTGGTTACTTCCTGGAGCTCGCTGGGATCTCGACCGTTCGGCAGATCCGTGAGAACGCCTTCGATATCAAGGCCACAGGGCGACTGAATCGCTTGTACGTCGAACTGCTACGCAACAATCCGGACTGGGACGGGGACGAGCGGCGGGAAGAGCTCAACCATTTCTTTGCGAGATTGATCTTCTGCTTCTTCGCGGAAGACACAGGGATCTTTAACGGCAACGCGCTCTTTACCGAGACCGTTCGTCAGATGAGCGATCCGAGCGGCGAGAACACGGATTTTGTTCTTGCCGAGGTCTTCCGCGCAATGGATGTGCCGACGAAGGCACGCGACGCAGCCAAGCTGCGTCCGTGGGCGGGCCAGTTCCCGTACGTCAACGGAGGACTGTTTGGGAGTAACGGCTCAACGTCCGAGCGAAGCACGGTCCCAAAGTTCACGCAGATCGCACGGTCGTATCTGTTGCACATTGGCTCGCTTGATTGGACACAGATCAATCCCGACATATTTGGTTCGATGATTCAGGCTGTTGCTGACGACGAGGAGCGTGGCGCGTTGGGCATGCACTACACGAGCGTGCCGAACATCTTGAAGGTCTTAAATCCTCTGTTCCTTGATGACTTGCATGCGCAGCTAAAGGAAGCTGGCAAGAATCCCCGCAAGCTGCTCAATCTTCGAAAGCGATTGGCTCGCATTCGCGTCTTCGATCCGGCTTGCGGAAGCGGCAACTTCCTGGTCATTGCTTACAAAGAGATGCGCAAGATTGAAGCCGAGATCAATATTCTGCGGGGAGAGCCGGATCGGGCCTCGGAGATTCCACTCACCAACTTTCGCGGAATCGAACTAAGGCACTTCGCTGTCGAAATTGCTCGCTTAGCCCTGATTATTGCAGAGTACCAATGCGACGAGCTTTACCGGGGCCAACGCTTGGCCCTTGCCGAGTTTCTGCCTCTCAATAAAGAAAACTGGATCACCCACGGTAACGCACTGCGTTTGGATTGGTTAAAGGTTTGTCCGCCGACAGGAACAGGCGGCGTCAAGCTAGTTGAGGATGACCTTTTCCAGACGCCTCTGGATCAAATCGAGATCGATTTTGAGAATGAAGGCGGCGAAACCTACATTTGCGGAAATCCGCCTTACCTTGGCAATAAACTGCAAACGGAAGAGCAGAAGGCCGACCTGGCTGTGGTTTTTGACCGCAGGGTAACTGGGTGGAAGTCTCTCGATTACGTCGCTGGATGGTTTATGAAAGCTGCAGACTATGGCACAACGACAAGTGCTGCCTCTGCGTTTGTTACAACCAATTCACTATGCCAAGGCCAACAAGTTGCTCTATTGTGGCCAACGATTTTCAAAACAGGGCATCACATTCAATTTGCTTATACGTCATTTAAATGGTCCAATCTAGCCAGCCACAAGGCTGGCGTTATCGTCGCTGTAGTCTGCATCTCGAATGACAAGAATAAAAAGAAACGTCTATATGAAATAGGTCAAGATGATTCTGTAATAGAAAAGATATGCAGCAACATCAATCCATATCTAGTTGACGGCCTTAATGTTGTTGTAGAGGCTTTGCGCGACGCGCCTCAAGACCGGCCTCCAATGTTGTTCGGCAATATGCCGCGTGACGGCGGAAATCTGCTAGTTTCACTTGATGAAAAAGCGAAAGCTGCACACGACTTGATCTTCGTGCGGTACCTGCGTCAGTTTGCAGGCTCTGAAGACTCAATACACGGAAAGCCGCGATATTGTCTCTGGTTGGATAAAGAGAATTACGAATCTGCTCAAAATTCAGCTGAAGTCGCAGAACGGCTCGACGCAGTCCGAAAAATGCGGCTCGCAAGCAAAGCCGAATCAACTCGTGAGTACGCGAAGCTTCCCTATCGCTTCGTTCAAATTCAGGGTGTTGCCAAGTACTCTTCGCTACTAATTCCGCGTCATTCGTCGTCAAGGCGAACTTATCTTCCAGTAGCACTTCTTACATCACGGACGATTGTGGCAGATAGTGCGTTTGCGATTTACGATGCGCCGCTATGGGTACTGGCGATCTTGGTTTCGCGTTTACATCTCACGTGGATTGCAGCGGTTTGCGGTCAGCTCAAGACCGATTACAGATATTCAAATACACTCGGTTGGAATACTTTTCCACTACCAAAGCTTACAGAGCAGAATATTCGGGATCTTGCTGACCGTGCAACAGAGATCCTTGTTGCTAGGGAATCATATTTCCCTGCAACCTTAGGTGAAATGTACGATCCAGAAGGAATGGCTGATCAATTTCCACGAGTTCAGTCTGCTCACGATCTTAACGACGAAGTTGTCGAGCGAATTTACGCTGGTCGTGTTTTCAAGAACGACACCGAACGGCTTAAGACACTATTTGATTTATTTGTTTCTGATGCCAATAGTTGCTCAATACACGCACTCAACGGAGGAGCTTAGTTAATGGCCATCGTAAATTACATTACACAACCGGATGATCAAAGTACGTCTGGCGCAATTTCTCAAGCCCTCCAGGATATCGCGATTACCCAAATGGATATTGCTGCTGCGTATATGACAGTAAGCGGCATTAAGGTGCTGTTCGACGTTTTGAATAAACACTCCGTTGCGCAGAGCGGTGACATCACTAAGCGGTGGATTACATCCTTTGACTATTGCCGTACCGATCCATTGGCGCTAGAGGCCATCCTGTCTTTGCCGAAATCATCTGTGAGAATCTATGGGGCGGACGCAAGTCTCTCGAACAATGGTGTGCCTGAGGTTCCGTTTCACCCGAAGGCGTTCCTGTTTTCTGCGCCTCAGAAACATTGTGCATTGGCTGGGTCGGGTAATATTTCTCGGTCGGGTCTATTGAGAGGTATTGAGTTGGGGCTCGCAGTTAGTATCGATAGAAATATCAGAACTGAAGAGTCTAGCGCGATCGCGGCTGTTGAAGCGCTACAGAATTCGTTTGAAAGAAGGTGGAAGGACTCTTCCCCACTTCGTGAGTCGCTTCTTTCGAAGTACAAGCTCATGTACGAAAAGGCTGAACGCATAAAGAATGCTGTGCCAACGGAGGACGATACAGCATCCAGCGATCGGACTCGGGGTTCGTTGTCGAGCGATAACCTTAAGACGCTGCGAATCTGCAAGCACTTGTGGATCGAGGCTGGAAATATTACCCGCAACCGCGGCAGGGACGTGCCAGGTAACCAGTTGATGATGAAGCGACTCACCAGGGTGTATTTTGGATTTGAAGCAACTTCGATTCCGGAGAATTCACCAATCGGTTCCATAAAAATTGCCTTCAACGGTAGCTCATTTGATAACTACTCGCTCACCTATAGCGATAACAAGATGGATAAACTTGTTCTTCCGATCCCCGGAACCGACGGACCAGATTCCTACGATGGCGAATTGTTGTTGTTTGAGCAAGTAGGCCTAAATCGCTTTCGCATGTCGCTAGGAACATCACAAGACCGGAGCAATTGGTTACGAAGAAGTCGCCTAGTCGATGGTGCATTTACCATGTCCAGTGGTCGGCAGTGGGGGGTATTTTAATGTCGGCAAAACCAAAAGTTGGGATAATGCCCCCATTTTCTAATCCAACCACGAACCCAGTCTCGCAGGACAACGACATGAGTGAACCAAAAGCAAAGTCGATGCCAGGGGTTAGCGTATGCTACGCCGGCGATGGAAAATCGATAACGTCGAACGCTATGGGCATGCGTGCCATGCAGCAACGCGTTTGGCAGTTTCGTGGCGAGCAGTATTTGCTACTCAAGTCGCCGCCAGCGTCGGGCAAGAGTCGAGCGCTCATGTTCGTGGCTCTCGATAAGCTGCATCGCCAAAACCTGAAGCAGGCGATCGTGGTCGTTCCTGAAAAGTCGATTGGTGCGAGCTTTGGTAACACTCAGCTCGGCAAGGATGGTTTCTTCACCGACTGGACCGTCGCTCCACAATGGAACCTTTGCAACGCGCCCGGTACAGACGGTGGAAAGGTTGAAGCGCTGGGGCGTTTTCTGGCTTCCGAAGATCGCTTGTTGGTATGCACTCACGCCACGTTCCGTTTTGCATTTGAAAAGTTCGGTGTTGAAGCCTTTGATGATCGACTTATTGCCGTCGACGAGTTCCACCACGTTTCAGTAAGCGACGACAATCGACTCGGCGAGTTCGTGCGACAATTGATCGAACGCGATAAGACGCACTTGATCGCCATGACGGGTAGCTACTTCCGTGGCGACGCTGCGGCCGTGCTAATGCCTGAGGATGAGAGGCGGTTTGTGACGGTGACTTACACCTACTACGAACAACTCAGCGGCTATAAGCATCTGAAGCAGTTGGACATTGGTTACTACTTCTATTCTGGCAGCTACCTTGACGATCTGCCAAAGGTTCTCAACGAAGACGAAAAAACGATCATTCACATCCCGAATGTTAACAGCCGCGAGAGCACCCAAGACAAGCACAAAGAGGTTGAGCACATACTTGAGACCCTAGGTGAGTGGCTGGGCACCGATGACGCTACCGGGTTTCAGCTTGTGAAAACATCGACAGGACGAACTCTGCGAATTGCGGATCTCGTGGACGATGAACCGATCAAACGTGAGAAGGTTGCAGCGGCGCTCCGTGATCCAGTAGGTCGCGAGAATCGAGATCATGTTGACATCATTATCGCCTTGGGGATGGCCAAAGAGGGTTTCGATTGGATTTGGTGCGAACATGCCCTGACCATCGGTTACCGCAGCAGCTTGACTGAAATCGTGCAAATCATCGGTCGAGCGACACGCGATGCTGTCGGCAAGACAAAGGCCAGATTCACTAACTTGATCGCCGAGCCGGACGCAGGTGAGCAAGCTGTTACCGAGGCGGTCAACGACACACTCAAAGCGATCGCCGCTAGTTTGCTGATGGAACAAGTGCTCGCACCTCGTTTCGAGTTCCGTCCAAAGACGCCAGCCAACGTGCCGACCGACCCCAACGTTCCGAGCGGACCTCAGCCTGGGTTGGACTACGGAACTGACGGATACGATCATGGTGGTTGCAATGTTGGCGTGGACCCTGCGACTGGCGGTGTTCAGATTGAGATAAATGGGCTCATCGAACCCGAGAGTGACGAAGCAACCAGAATCTGCCGTGAGGACCTCAACGAGGTTTTGGCTTCCTTCGTTCAAGACACCCGCACCGTCCAGGATGGCTTGTTCAATGACGAGCTTCCACCTCAGGAAACAACTCAGCAGCGAATGGGCAAGATTATTCGCGACAAGTACCCCGACTTGTCTGAACAAGACCAAGAGGCCATTCGGCAGCGCGCAGTTGCAGCCCTTAACCTGATTCAGATGGGTGGAAAGAAAGCGAGTGGCAGTGGTGCAACTTCGAACACGGCGCTGATCGACGGGATTCGCCGCTATGTGACCGATGTTCGAGATTTGAATGTCGACCTAATCGACTCGATCAATCCTTTCGGCGAGGCGTACAACATTCTCGCCAAGACGATGAACGAAGAGCGATTGCGACAGGTCCAATCAGCGATCGCTGGCCGGCGAGTTCAATTGACACCTGAGGAGGCTCGCGATCTTGCGAAGCGCGCCTTGAAGTTCAAGAACGAACGCGGACGCCTGCCTTCGATCACCAGCCAGGATGCTTGGGAGCGACGCATGGCAGAGGGCATCGCATTCCTGGCGCGAATGAAACAGGAGAAGGCAAGTGGCTAAAAAAAAGACGAAGGAAGCGGCATTTACGGATGACGATGATACGCTTTTGGCTGAGCTTGGTGTTGAGACCGAAATCAAGCAGGATCAGACCTACACGACCAAGCAAGAACGGATCATCGCAGGGTTCGAAGACATACAGCGGTTCTATCGAGAGCACGAACGGCTTCCTCAGCACGGTGAAGGACGTGATATCTTTGAACGTCTCTACGCAGTCCGCTTGGATCGGATTAGAGCAAGCGATGAATGCTTGGATCTACTAAGGCCGCTGGATGCCGACGGAATTCTGACAGATCGTGTCTGTGAACCTTCCGAAGAGTACGAGCTGGACAGCGACGATGAACTCTTAGAAGCACTCGGCGTAAGCCCTGAAGACAATGATATCACGACGATGAAACACGTTCGTTCGGCTGCCGAGCGCAATGCAGAGCGAAACGTTCCTGAAGAAGTTGCCCAGCGCAAACCGTGCGAAGACTTTGACGCTTTTCGGCTGGACTTTGAAGCAGTTCAGGCTGATCTAGAAACCGGACGTCAATCAACCGAGTTGTTCAAGACCAGCAGTCGATCTCAAATACGCAAGGGCGACTGGTTTATCGTCGACGGCCAGAAGGCGCTGGTTGCAGAGACAGGTGAATGGTTCACTCCTGAGCACGGCGAACGAGATCGACGCCTACGAGTCATCTTCGACAATGGTACCGAGTCAGACTTGTTACTTCGTTCATTGCGACGAGCGCTGAACAAAGACGAAAACAGCCGGCGAATAGTGCCGCAACAAGCCGAGATTGAAGAAGACTTTAGCGACTTAGGCCCGCTCTTCTCCAATGTCATGGAGGACGGCGACTGCGAGTCTGGTGCGATCTACGTGGCACGAAGTCTCTCCGACAATCCATTCGTGCAAGAGAACCGCGAACTGCTACACAAGATCGGGCTCACCACCGGCGATCCCGAAAAGCGAGTGTCCAACGCCAAGAAGGAAACGACGTATCTCTTCGCCGCGGTGGAGTTGGTAGCGGTCTACCGATTAGCGAACATCAATTGCAAAGCGTTCGAGTCGCTGCTCCACAAGTTCCTCGCACGCGCTCGCATCGACCTAGCGCTGGCCGATCGATTCGGTGGAAAAGTGCAACCTCGGGAGTGGTTCCTTGTTCCATTACCAGTGGTCGAAGAGGTGGTCGAGCGGATTAAGGATGGCAGTATTAGCAAGTACAGATACGATCACGTTAACGCCCGACTGGAACTGGTTTGAAACATAGACATGACGCGAATTTCGATGGCCCTGGGACGCGAAGATGCCGTCACTGGCAATCGCTAGACTGTTATCATTTGGACGCCTACAATAGGGCAAAAACAATGGGTTCTAACATGCTCGGAGGCTCTCATGGTTAAATCTAAAGAAGCGTTTTCATGGAAAGATGGTGTTCTGCCGGTTTGTGGAATCCATAGTCAAGTCAAGCTTGACATCTTGCGAGACTACATTCTCGCGTACTTTCAAACTGTTGCCGCGAAACCATTTATACCAAGAATCCCAATCTACTTTGTCGATGCTTTTGCTGGGGGCGGTTCGTTCAAGTCAGTTTTGACAGGAGCTCCAGTTGCTGGTTCACCTTTTGTGATGCTAAATGCAGTCCATGAATCTGAGCAACTCATCGCAGCACACCGCACGAAAGAGTTTTGTATTGATGCGACCTTTATGTTCGCAGACAGCGATCCATTTGCTATCGAACAGCTTTCTCGCAGCGTGGTCGCGTCAGCCTATCGCGACAAGTACAACAGTGGCAAGATTCTTATAGACAACACAGCATTCGATCAGTTTCTTCCAAAATGCCTGAGTAGAATCCCATCGCGATCTACGACTAAAGCGATCTTCTTTCTTGATCAATGTGGTTGGAATGCCGCAACGATTGACCATTGCAATCTGATTCTGAATCATCTCCCGAAAGCGGAAATCATTTGGAATATCAGCGTTGAATCAATGGCAAGCTACGCGACCGACGATGAGCGGTTTCGCAAAGCTGCGCATAAATTTGGAGTGAACCTCGACGATGCGTTCACAGACAAGCCAAAGCTTAGCCACTTTCGAGATTGGCGAAAACTGTTATTGATGGTTTTTCTGACTCAGATACGGGCAAAATGCAAGGCCGAGTACGTGAGCCCCTTTATGATTCAACATGATGGGTGGGGTTACTGGCTTTTGCACTTAAGCAATCACCCCCAAGCGAACAATGTCATGAAGGGTATGCATTGGAAACACCAAAATGACTCCCTGCATGAGGGTTTCGCCGGTCTTAATATGCTCGAGTTCAATCAGCAGAATTTCAATCAACCAAGCCTGTTTCGTTTCGATACTGCAGCTAGCCAAGCAACGCATGAAGCGTTGTTTACGCAGTTAATGACTAGAATTCATTCGCTTGGTGATCGGATTGAGCCAGGCGTGCGTTGACCTGCGCCATCGTGTGAACGTTCCGCCATCGCAGCTTTGGGTCATCTGGTTGTTGCAAGGCGTCGAGCGAATGACGCAATCGATCGAGGTAATCGCGTGCAACGAGG
>Ga0315901_10001123_pt1 | contig 38586 bp, 34 predicted proteins | sample LakEriMetagenome_10_FD_203761 | JGI IMG/M metagenome (GOLD analysis project Ga0315901, IMG submission 203761) | Freshwater fungal communities from buoy surface, Lake Erie, Ohio, United States - Buoy 2 MA116 | ecosystem: Environmental > Aquatic > Freshwater > Lake | place: USA: Lake Erie, Ohio...
CGCTCCAGCCTCTCCATTCCACCTCACCCGCTAAGAAACCAAAACAATAACAAAGACTCCCGAAGACCAGACAAGGACATTAATAAATCTGACAATTTACTGGCAACATAAAGGAGACCACTTCAGAAAAACAAGCCGTCGAGATCGTAGCGTTCGCCCTCGATGCTGACTTGCCGTTCGCCCATCGCTTCGAGTAACGCACTCTGGGTTCGGGGAGAGGCGCGATTGATTTCGTCTGCAAGGAGAATATCGGTGAAGACCGGACCTTTATGGAAACGAAACTCTTGGGTTTTTTGATCGAGTACGGATACACCGAGAATATCTGAGGGTAGAAGATCTGGGGTGAACTGGACCCGTTTAAACTCTGCACCGCTGATGGCTTTGGCGAGAGCTTTGGCGAGGGTGGTTTTTCCGGTTCCTGGAAAGTCTTCTAACAAAACGTGCCCCCCAGCAAACATGCAGGCTAGGACTTTTCGTATCGTTTCCTGCTGACCGAGTATCACCTGGCCCACGGTCTGCTCCAATTGATTCGCTAATTCCGTTTCTCTCATGTTTAAGTTATATCTTCGTTGTTGTTTAGAGAGATTCAATGTACATCTTCAAATAAATGAGCATTATTACAAAACGCGGTGACGACGGGATGACGGATTTGATGTTCGGGCGGAGAATTGCAAAAACCTCGCTGCGGTTCGCTGCTCTGGGGACCATTGATGAGCTCAACGCTGCGATTGGGCTGGCGCGGGCGGCGGATATGGAGAACCGATACACAGAAATTCTGGATCGGGTGCAAAATTTGTTATTTGGCTTGATGGGTCAGCTCGCTTGTTTGCCGGAGGACTTGGCCCAATATGCCGAAAAAGGCTACGCAATGGTGAAAGAGGTCGATCTAGATTGGCTGACCGCGACGGCAAGAGAGATTGAGGCAAGCGGCGTGAAATTCACGCATTGGGCGGTGCCCGGTGCTGAGGGTTCGATCGCGCGCGCGCACTTGGATCTCGCTCGCACCGTGGCGCGACGCGCGGAGCGGCATGTCTTAGAGCTCCACGAAGCCGAGGGCGGCGTGCCGGAGATGGTCAGACTCTTCCTGAATCGGATTTCCGATCTGATGTGGATACTCGCGCGTAAGGAGGGGTAGTTTGAGCTAGGGTTTGTAAGATCCGATGCCTACCCGAAAGATTTCTGGCAATGGGTCTAAGGCAGGAGCTTGTGCTTGCTGCTTTCTTGTGATTCCACAGGAGAGAAAGAGAGAATTTTTCTTGCTGATCAGATGACTCGGCGCGAGTGGACTCACGCGGTCCACTCATTCTGTGTTAGATATGATGCGTGTATTCGCTTTCCCGAAGAATGCTTTCTTTTCGTTTGGTGATGAGTAGCCAGCATTCGCGAGCGGTCCCTAAAACGATGATGGTGACGAAGAACAGGAAGGTGATGGTGACGGCGATATCGATTTTGGCGTTGAACAGAGAGGTTTTGGCAGATTTCAGGGCGGTGCCGGTGATGCCAGTATCGATGAGGGCTTGTTGTTTTTCGATTTCTGGGAAGAAGCCGGCGGCTTCTGGAGAGACGAGTTTCAGATAGCCTGCGGAGAAGGTGACGATGGTGAGAAACAACATGGGTGCGGCGGTGACCCAGCAGTAACGAGTTTTATCCATTTTAATAATCACAACCGTGCCTAGGCATAGAGCGATGACGGCGAGGAGTTGGTTGGAGATGCCGAAGATGGGCCAGAGGCTCTTGGCAATGCCGGCGGGATCGAGCGCTCCTTGGTAGAGAAAGAATCCCCATGCGGCAACTAGCAGACCGGTGGCGACGATATTGCCCATCCATGAGTCGGTCTTGCCGAGTTTGGGTGAGATGTTTCCTAACAGGTCTTGAAGGATGAATCGGCCAACCCTAGTTCCGGCATCGAGAGTTGTTAGAATAAACAATGCCTCAAACATGATCGCAAAGTGATACCAAAGCGAAAGCGCGGTTTTTCCGGGGATGACTTTCGCGAAAAGATGTGCCATGCCGACCGCGAAGGTGGGCGCGCCACCCGTTTTTCCGACCATGGTTGGGTAGTCATTGACGACCGTGCCATCGGCAAGTTTGACGGTCGTGGGTTCACCCATGTCGCGGGTCATGCGCAGCATGTCGGCTTCGGTGACTTTGTAAGTGCCTTTGTCGTCGATGTTGCTGATCTTCTCAATTTGGGCTGTTAGAGCTGCCTTGTCACCGGGAGCCACGGGGGAGTTGATGGCGAAATATTCACCAGGAGTGAGTGCGCAGGCAGCAATGATCGCCATGAGCGAAACCAACATCTCGACGATCATCGAACCGTAGCCGACGAGGCGGATATCCTTTTCACGAGCTAAGAGTTTTGGTGTCGTGCCCGAGGCGATGAGAGAATGGAAACCGCTGATCGCGCCGCAGGCAATCGTGATGCAGACGAAGGGGAATACTGGTCCTGGAACAACAAATCCGCCGCCGTGGATGAAAGGAGTGATGGCGGGCATCTGCAGGGGAGGCGCAAGAATGACGATGAAAATCCCAAGGATGGCGACCGTCCCGAGTTTCATGAATGTGCTCAGGTAATCGCGCGGTGCTAACAACATCCAAACCGGCAGAACACTGGCGGCGAAGCCATAGATCATGATCGCCCATGCGAGCTGTGTGGGGCTGAGGGTGAGAGCTTCGGTCAAAGATGGCGGCAGATATTTTCCGGCGACCACCGCTGCCATCAATCCGATCACACCAAACACGGAGGCCGCGGTGACTGAAACTTTTCCGCTCTTGATCATGAGTCCCATGATGAACGCCAGCGGGATGGTGGCGGCGATGGTGAAAAGACCCCACGGACTCTCGGCAAGGGCTTTGACGACCACAAGGCCAAGTACTGCTAACAGAATCGTCATGATCGCCAGTAGGCTGAACATCGCGATCAGACCGATGACCGGATTCATTTCCTCTTTGAGCATCTGGCCTAAGGATTTTCCGTTGCGTCGCATCGATGCGAAAAGGATGACCGCATCATGCACGCCGCCGCCGAGCGTGGCTCCGACGAGAATCCAGATCATGCCTGGTAAAAATCCAAACTGAGCTGCGAGCACAGGGCCCACAAGCGGACCCGGACCGGCGATGGCTGCGAAGTGGTGACCGAAGACCACCCATTTCGGAGTCGGGACAAAATCTTTGCCATCGCTGCATGTTACGGCGGCAGGTGCGCGATTGTCATCGATGGTCAGCACCTTGGCCATCAGCCAGGCGGAGTAGAATCGGTAGGAAACCGCAAACGCGCAGATACCGGCAACGACCAACCAGAGCGCGTTAACAGGTTCACCACGTTGAAAAGCGGCGACTGCGATGGCAGCGACGCCAATGAGAGAGATCAAGATCCAGAGTAAAATGCGGGCGATGCGTGGCATAATTCAAATTAACACAAAGTGGATCGGGGTGAGTCGAGCATCATTTATGGCAGGGACGCCTATCCTCAGGTGTCCATATCTTGCGGCACTGAGAGCGGTAAGGATTCGATGAGTTGATTCACACCATGCAATATGGACGTTTGAGGATAAACGTTCCTGCCTATTTATCGTCAGCAAAGATATTATTCATGCTGGCGAAGAAGTTGCTGATGTCGTCGTCACTCATTTCGGTGTTCTGGATCTCGTCGAATGAGGTGTGGGAAATGTGTTTGTCATCGAGTTCGCAGATGAACGATGAGGGCTGGCAGCCGGTTTTTTGGCCCCATTTGACGCGGGTGTTGCAGTAGGTAAGCGTCAGGGATTCTTGAGCGCGGGTGATACCGACGTAGAGGAGACGGCGTTCTTCGTCTTTGGTGCCTTCGGTGACGCTGCGACTGTGGGGGAGGAAACCTTCTTCGAGGCCAACCAGATACACGATGGGAAACTCCAAACCTTTGGACGCGTGGAGGGTGATGAGGGTGGCGCCTTTCTTTTTCTCGAGGTCATCATCTTCGCGTTCGGAGGCGAGCGCGGAATCGTCGAGGAACGATTGCATTTTTTTGCCGCGATCGATGTGTTGGCGCAGAGAATCTAACAGAGAATGAATCGATTCGCCGCGTTGCTGACGTTCGGAATCGTTTTTGCAACCGCGTTCGATCCATGGTAGGTAATCGATTTCCTTGAGAAGTTCGGATAGGACATCGGCAGGATGTTCTTTGGAAAAATCGATGCGGTTTTTCGCGCTGGAGATGAGGGCGACGAATTCCTCAATCGCGTTTGCGGCTTTCGCACCGAGTGTGGTGGTGAAAAACGGATCGCAAAGTGTGTCCCATACCGAGCGATTTTTTTCGCGTGAGTCATCGGTTGCGAGTACGGCGGTGGCTTGGCCGATGCCACGATTCGGCGCGTTGAGAATGCGGAGCAGGGGAACATCGTTTTGCGGAGCAACTAACAGAGTGGCGTAAGCGAGGACGTCGCGGATTTCGCGTCGATCATAAAACGATTGCGCACCGACCATGCGGTAGGGGATTTTTCGATCGCGCAGGGCGAGTTCGAGTTTGCGCGATTGGCCGTTGGTGCGAAAGAGAACTGCGAAATCTTCCCACTCACGGCCGACGGCGGATTTTTCGCCTAGAATTTCATCAGCAATGAAGTCGGCTTCTTCATCATCGCCTGGCATGGCGACGATGCGGACGTTTTCGCCATCTTTGCGTGTGGCGCGGAGGATTTTTTCACGACGACCCATGTTGTGTTTGATCAGGGAGTTCGCGGTGTGAAGAACGGCTTGGGTGGAACGGTAGTTTTCCTCGAGTCTAATGATTTTCGGGTTGGGGAAGAAGCGCTCGAATTCGAGGATGTTTGCGACTTCCGCGCCGCGCCAGCCGTAGATGGATTGATCGTCATCGCCGACCACGCAAACATGATACGGCGGGCCGACGAGTTGCTGAAGCAAACGCATTTGCAGGGAGTTCGTGTCCTGGAACTCATCGACTGTGACCCGGGTGTAGAGTTTGCGGAAATGATCGCGGACATCGCTGTGCTCGCGCAGGACTTGCTCGGCAAGGACGAGGAGGTCGTCGAAATCGACTGCGTTTTGCGCGCGGAGTTCGTTTTGATACGCGACCGCGAGCTGGGCGAAATAGTCGTCGCTAATATCTTGGACATCGATGCCTTTGTTTTTCGCGCGGGATATTTCTGTTAGAACGGTTTCGGCTTTAACCTTCTCATCGGTGCCACCTTTGCGGACGAGGAGTTGTTTCATGATACCGACCTGATCCGAGTAGGCGGTGATGGAGAAATTCTTTTTGTAACCGAGCTTGTCGATGCCACCGCGGAGGAGTCGGACGCAGAGGGAGTGGAACGTGCAGACGGTCATTTGTTCTGCCGCGTGTTTGGAAACCATGCCACCGATACGCTCGCGCATTTCAGATGCGGCTTTGTTGGTGAAAGTGACCGCAAGGATTTCCGCTGGCGGGATTTTGCGTTCCAGCATGTGCGCGATGCGGCAAGTGACCGTGCGGGTTTTACCCGTGCCCGCCCCAGCAAGGATCATGACCGGACCATCCAAATTGGCGACTGCCTCGCGCTGTGCGTGATTGAGAGATTCGAATGCGAAGTCGTTTGCCATGAACAAGGCGACTCAATATGGGGCGGAGCGGTTTGGCAATCGGATTAAAAATTCAAGTTTGAAATCCTCACGGAGCCACATTTTGTGTCGGGAAAATCCTATTTACCAAGATCTTCGGCCGCTTCGCATGCCTGGCAACTGCCGTAAAATTGCCAATCCAAATACAGTTCGTCAGTCTCTCTCAAATTACCGAGCAATTTGCCTCCTTCCTTTGCGAATTTTTCAAAACGTTCCTTCATTTGTTTTTTTTCTTCATCCGTTTTTCTGGTTTCTTCGATACGGTGCAATATCCAAGGTCGAACCAAGCTGCCCATCGCATAGACTCGGGTACTGGCGTTTTCGCTTCGCAATTCCGCGACGATTTTGGCATCCGTTTTTCCCTCGCCGAAGGTGGACTTGCCACCTGATTGCAGGAAAGTAGGTCTTTCGCGGTAAGCGCGGAAGGCCTCATAGGTCGCATGACAGAGTTCGCAGCGGAAGACGAAATGGGATTTCAATTTACTGTCATCGTCTTTGCCTTTTCTCATGTCGCCCAAAATGGCATCGACTACATTGTTGTCGATGCCGTCCCGATACAGTCCCTCAAGCACGGCGAAGAACACGAACTGGCACATCTCGTCATTCTGCCAAACAACGGTGTCCTTTGCTTTCGCAACAGGTTCCTCGGCTGATACGAGACCGGGGAATAGAGAGATCACGGAAATGGTGAGAGCGATCGAATGGGCGAACTTCAGTATGGTTTTTTGTTTCATAAAATCGAATCACGATTCCATGCCAACCACTTGTCTGTCAATTCGAATACTGTAAAATGATTGTAAACCCAATGTCTATTCTGCTTGGTTCCTTGGTCCGAGGTATTCCCATCACAGAATTCCTCCAATCTTTAGTGTCTTTACGCAAAAGGATTAATGGCGTTGATGCCATGGATTCCAGAAAAGTCGCTGATATTTTCTGTTAAAATAGTGGGAATGGCCTCGCGGATCATTAAAGCGGCGAGTTGGTGATCGAAGTAATTTTGGCGCGTCACAGCGCCATCTACACAAAGATCGAGTGCATGACGCGTAGTCTCCAAAGTCAGTGGCAGAACGGTGAGGCCGCGCAACCCTGAAATGGAAAGAATTTTCTCTCTCGCGACTGTAGGACTATCCGAGGGCTGGTTTTTTGGACCAGTTAGATTTGGATACATTTCCGCGAGATTCTGCACGGAAATGAACAGCTCCACTTCGGGGCGATGTCGAAGTGCTAAAACTTCTCTGGCAATACCGTGACGCGAATCGCCCGCCAGTGTAGCGTAGATAAGGACATTCGTATCCACCAGAATCCGACCCGTCAGATCATCAACGCGCATAGGTTTCCTCCCGACTAAACTGACCTACAAAGCGAGCCTGCGAGGTAACAATATCATCATGAGTTCGTTTGCGTTTGTGTAAAAATTCCTCCAAAGCCATTTCGATAATTTGGCTCCTTGCTCGGCGCTCTTCTTGTCCAAACTTGTCCAGTTCTCCCAAGAGCTCCTGATCAATTGTAGCACTGATATGTGATTTCATAACATGATTATGCTACTTTCCGAAAACGTGTCAAATAGATTAACCTGACCGAGATGACTACTCGATTCTCCCTCGGCTTGCTCAAGGTTTTCAGAAGTAAGTGTTTTGTTTGTGAGGAGGGTATGGAAATCTCCTCTTTTCCCCACAACACCCTTTTCCCCTTCCCAGACCGGCTCTCAAGTTTAGTCTCCGTGATGGGTGAAAAAGCAAATTCCTAGCATTTAATATAAGGACAATCATATGCACATTACAGACAAGTTGCTCTTCATCACTTTTTCTGCCCTTGCCTTTACTTCAACGCTCAGCGCGGAAGAAGATGAAGACGACTTACGGATGGAAAGGGAGACGACGAGATGGCCCCTCACTCAAGCAGTCTCGGGTAAAGACATTGACAAAGCGGCAGAAGGTTGGCCCAAGCAGTTCGCTGGACACAAGATCCGCTTTATCCGCTTGGATCATGGCGGTTCGGGCTGGGATGATGGCATGTCTGAGCCAGTCGCCGAGCTTTATCTTATGCAGGCGCTTGCTGACAGTGTGGGCCTAAAGTCTGCACAACGCGGTGAAAGTCACCGGATGGCCTTGCTCGCAAAATATCCGGACAACGGCATGCCGCCTTTTGTATACCTCACTGGAAACGGCGCCATGGGTCAGACAACCCTAGCGGATCGCGAGATCCTGCGAGCGTATTGTCTTAAGGCAGGTATGTTAATCGCGGATGCTGGAAATACAGATTTCCATAAATCTTTCCTCGAATTCATGAATCAGGTTTTTCCCGATAAGAAGCTTGTGGAGATTCCTGCAGATGACGTGATCTATCAGTTTCCCAATGCTTTGACTGTAGGGGCTTCATCCTCGCTAGAATCCAGAGGAGCAAAGCCGCTGGGAATCAAGGAAGGGGATCGCTGGATCGTTTTCTATCACCCCGGAGACATGAACGATACCTGGAAATCACCGGATCACACGGATGCCACACCAGAAATGAGGAAGGTTGGCATAGAACTGGGCAAGAATCTTCTCCACTACGCCTTCAATCAGTGGTGCTCGAAAACCCTTCGCGAGGCTTTAACTTCTGTTAGATCGCATCGGCAGGCGAAGAATTTTGTAGCGGCAATTTCTGAACTTGATGCACTGAAAGATATCAAAGATGTGCAGAGCCAAGTTCAAATTTACATGGCACGTGCAGAGATTTATTACGACATGGAGAATTATGTCGCTGCTCGCGAAGAAATAAAACGGGTCCTTGAATATGAACCTAAGCACGCCGACGCGCTGATTCTCAGGGGGAAATGCGCGGTTAAGACCGAGCGTTTGATTGAACCTATTGAGCCTGAAAAATGAAAATTGGGTCGGTCAATTATGAGAGGTCATTCCCCTTTTTTCCTTCCCAGACCGGCACTTCAATGTATTCTCCGCCTTGGATGAAAAACAAATTCCTAGCATTCAATCAATATGACGCTTGAAACCTCGAAGTTCACCGGGCTCGCGCAATTCCATACCACTCGATGGTCGGTGGTTGTACGTGCGCAAAGCCCTGCCACGGCTGGGGCGGATGAATCTCTCGAGTCGCTGTGCCGGCAGTATTGGCCGCCGCTCTATGCCTACGTCCGGGGCCGGGGCCATCGTTCCCACGACGCCCAGGACCTCACCCAGCAGTTTTTCGCCCACCTGCTGGAAAAGAACTGGTTGGCCCCTGCCGACCGCAGCCAAGGCAAGCTCAGGTCGTTTTTGCTTACCGCCATGAAACGCTTTCTCGCGAACGAACGGGACCGCTCCCAGGCGGCAAAACGAGGCGGCCTGTATGCTATCACCAGCATCAACTCCGAAGAAGGCGAGCAATTGCTGGCATCCGCCGCCACCTTGCCGGAAGAACCGGCGTTCGACCGCGCGTGGGCGCTCACCGTGCTGCAAGCCACACTTCTCCGCCTCCGTGCGGAATACGAGCAAGCGGACAGAACGCGCGAATACGAATGGATCAAGCCCGCCCTGACATCATCGCGTGGGGAGATCGACTACGACGCGATCGCCGCCGACCTGCTCGTTCTGCCTGCTTCAGCGCGCAGCATGGTCCACCGCCTGCGGAAGCGTTTCCGCGAGCTGTTCCGCGAGGAAGTGGCCGGCACCGTGGCCTCCCCTGAGGAGATCGAAGAGGAAATGCGGGCGGTGATCGCAGCACTGGGACACACATGAAAGAAGACCCTGCCAACCTCAACTGCCCGCGTTGCAACGCACCTCTCACAAGCGGCCTTGTCGATGGACTGTGCGCCCGCTGTCTCGGCGCGCTCAACTTCGACGCGTTCACCACGGTGGATGGAGCCGGTGCGCTTCCCGCCTCACCGCCGCCCACCACCGAAGAACTCGCCCCGTTCTTCCCGCAGTTTGAGATCCAATCGCTCCTCGGCCGGGGCGGCATGGGCGTGGTGTACAAGGCCCGCCAAAAGTCCCTCGACCGCTGGGTGGCGCTCAAACTTCTGGCTCCCGAACGGGCGGCCGATCCGGCTTTCGCACTGCGCTTCGCCAGCGAGGCCCGCACCCTGGCGGCTCTAGGCCACCCACACATCGTCGGCGTCCACGACTTCGGTGAGGCCGGGGGTTATTTCTACCTGCTCATGGAGTATGTGGATGGCGAAAACCTGCGCCAACTCCTCAACACGAAGCGGCTGACCCAGACGGAGGCCCTCGCCATCGTCCTCCCCGTGTGTGGCGCACTCCAATGCGCCCACGAGCGCGGCATCGTCCACCGCGACATCAAGCCGGAGAACCTTCTCATCGACCGCTCCGGCACCGTGAAAATCGCGGACTTCGGCATCGCACGCATGATGGCCGAACCGACTGATGCCATGGGAGCACCTCTAACCGAAACCCGCCCTGCCGTTTCCACCCTGGCCACCGGCACGCCTGACTATGCGGCACCGGAGCAGTTGGCCTGCGCCGACACCGACCACCGCGCCGACATCTATTCGCTCGGCGTGGTGCTCTATGAAATGCTCACGGGCGAGCGGCCCGGTATCGGGATCACTCTATCCCGACATGCGGACTTGGATGGGCGTCTCGACGCGATCATGGTGCAGGCGCTCGCGAAAGACCCCGGTCAAAGGTTCGACACGGTGGAGGAGTTTCGTAGCCGGATCGAGCAGGTTCACGAGGCGTTGGTTCGCCCCCGCCGCAACTACCGTCGGGCTATTCTCCGCGTCGCGGCCGTGGCGGTCGTCATCGCCATCGTGCTCATGATCACGCTCCTCACCGCTCCATGGCTCTTTCCATCGAGGGAAGACGCGGTGGAAGGTTCGTTTAATCTGACCCGGATGATCTCCAAAGCAGCTTCCATACTGCCATCGCGGCCAGACGACGGGACCGCTCTACCCACCGAGCCAGCCGACGCACGCCAGCAGCTTGAGGAAAACCAGACCGCCCTCATGGAGGCACGCAGACAGGTCTCCCTGCGAACGCCCAATGAAGGTTCTCCGCCAGCCGATCTGGCAGCGGAGATCGCCCGGCTCGAAGCCCGGGACCGGGAACTACGTGAACAAATCCGCAGCAGCGGATCCCTGCCGATCAAGCAGCCGTGAAACCTCACCGGCACCATGATTCCCACCCCAACCGGACCCTGCGGGAAAAAAATTCATAAATTTCGCCACTTCCCGCCACAAACGCCGGCGGATCTTTAAGTAATGGATGAGGACAGGGCCGCCGGATGATCCGAGGACCACGATCCCCAACAACACAACCAACCAATATGAAAAAAACAAAATTCCTCAAAATCCTCATTTCCTCCGCCATCGCACTCACCGTCGTAGCAGTGCTTACCCCCCCCAAGCTGCATGGAAATCTTTCCGAGCGATCAGACTCAATATGACGTCAAGAATTACCAGGGCTATGGTCGAATGATCGACAACGGCGACGAAGCCGCTGTGGAAAGATTCAATCTGATTCTGGGCGAAGTCGACTTTTCCAAAGAACAAACCCTGATCTACAAATTGGGCAATCTGCCTGACGTGAAAAGTATGGTGGCAGGATTCGATCTTCGTGATCTTCCCCCCCTGCTGCCCGATGACAACGGTTCGAAGAATTACAATCTTGCTAGCGTCGGCATAATCCTGAAGACCGCTGAAGGCGAAACGATCTTTGAAAAGACCTCACCGCTCTCGACTTGGACATGGTCCGGCAACATGAACGGCCACCGTCGGTTTGTTTACTTGCGCGACGGTAAACCGGTTGAGACATCCAGTTTTGAACCAAAACCCGGGCAACAGTATATCTTGACCGTCCAAATCAAGCCTCTCGCCGGTTCTAAAGCCGTCAAGCCCGCCGAGTTACGAGTGTGGGGAGGCGGCTGGAAAGGCCCCCAATAGACAATTTACTTCTGGCGGGAGGCTCCTGAAACAGTAGTCGGGCCGAACCGGAGTCCGACCCAATGGCTCTTTCAGGGGGCCTTCACGTCGAAAGCAAATTCCTTGGCGCCAGCCAAAGCCCTGAGAGGCAACCCCCTTTTCCCCTTCCCAGAGCGGCTCTCCAGTGTATTCTCCGTGTTAGGTGAAAAAGCAAATTCCCAGCATTTATTCATTCAAAAATCCCACCGGTGCGACTCAGCTACCCATTGATAGCCTTTGCGGCCGTTGGGGATGATCACGCCGAGGCCAGGCCAGGGGAGGTGGAAGCCGTAGATGCGCTCACGGGTTGCGGCGATTTCTGCGAAGACTTTTTTGCGTGTGGCGATCGCGACTTGCGGGTTGTGATCAAAGTCGATGAACCATTCTGGATTCTCAAACATCAGCACATGGTTGTGCGCGAGGTCGGAAATGTGCAGGAGGGATTCACCCTCGGATTTGATGCGGAAGACCGCGTGACCATCGGTGTGGCCGGGGGCGGAGAGGATCGTGATCGCGCCATCGAGGATCTGGTCGCCGTTCTTATGAATGACGAGGTTGGGCTGTAGGGTGTCGAAGGAATTTCGGACATTTTGAATCATCTTGGGGATGTCGTCGGTGCGGTGGGATTTGGAGAAGTCGGGTTCTTTGGCGCGCCAGAAGTCGAGTTCCTCACGGAGGACGTGGACGGCGGCGTTGGGGAAAAGAATTTTTCCGCCGCTCGCGAGGCCGCCGATATGGTCGATGTGTGAGTGGCTGAGCATGGCGTGGGTGACATCGGCAAAAGTGATCCCGATAGATTCCATCGCGTCGGCAAGCCAGCCCCAGGTCGCTTTTTGGTGTGGGCCGAAACCTGCATCCACGAGAATGACTTCCTTGTCTTTCCGCAGGAGCAGGATGTTTACATAGAGCGTCATGTCATCGGGGCGTTCGCCGAGAGCAGTTAGAGCTTTCGACATCTCGGGTCTGTTGGTAGGTGGCCACATTCTGCTGTTCACTCCCTTGGTGAACGTGCCGTAGCCGTCGCTGATGGACCATGCCTCGAATTTTCCGATTGAGAACTTGTAGATGTATGGGTTGGAAATCGTCTTTTCCGGAATCGCGTTGCCTGCTGCATCGGTTGCGGCCTGTTTGGCAGAGAGGGGTGCAGCAAGGCCGAGGGTAGCGAAGGCAACGCCGAAGCCGCCAATGAAATCACGGCGTGTGGGTTTTGTATGGGGCTTTTCCATGGCAATACAACGTTGGGTGGGTGGTTAAAGTTTCACGGAAGCGTGACAACTGTTATTCCTAGTTTAATTATGAGTATGTTTCAAATTTAATAATAATAGGTTTAAATATGGAAAAATGATCTTGAAAAAAGGGAAATATAGGGTAATGTCTCTACATGAAACTGACAGTTGAAATTGACGATGAAATTTTGGCCAATGCTATGAAATTAACAGGCGAGACCAAGAAGAGTCCGGCGCTGGCAAAAGCTGCCACGGAATATGTGAAGCGGGAGATGGTCAAAAAATTCGCAGCGATGGTGATGGAAGGTCAGTTTGAGGATTATCCAATGACCAATGATGAACTGGAGGCGGTGGATCGCTGAATATGGTGATCATTGATACCAGTGCGTGGGTTGAGTTTTTCCGCAGGGATGGCGATCTGCATGTGAAGATGGCAGTTAAAGGGCTGTTAGATGAATACGAGGGTGCGTTATGCGGTCCAGTGGAGATGGAATTTCTGGGTGGGGCGCGTGAAAACGAAATGCCGCGAATCAAGAAATGGTTTGATCTCATCCCTTACGTTCGCAACGACCTGAAAATCTGGCGCGAGGCGGCTGGAAATTTTGCGAAGCTGAAAGCGAAGGGTTTCACAGTTCCGTGGAATGATATTCTGATTGGAACGATCGCGAAAAACCAGTTGATAAGAGTTTATGCGAAGGACAAGCATTTTGTCGTGATGGCAGAGGTGCTTGGGGTGATGCTGTATCAGCCAGGGTATAACGGGATGTATAATCCGGAGGGGTGAGTGCTCCGTATTTGGATTTGACGGATCTGTCAGATCTGACGGATAGGACAGATCGTATGAATTCCCCCCAGAAAAAGCTCCGCCCCAGCGGCGGTTATAGGAAGACCGCCAGTTTTCAAACTACCACACTGATTTATGATGCTACGGTTTGGTTTTGTGAGAAATTTGTGAGTTCAAAATCCCGAACGGTTGATCAGATGGTGCAGGCTGCGCGTTCAGGACGGCAGAATATCGCAGAGGGGAGTCGCGCATCGGCAACGAGTTCGCAGACTGAGCTGCGTTTGGTAAATGTGGCGCGTGCGAGTTTGGAAGAGCTCTTGCTGGATTATGAGGATTTTCTGCGGCATCGGCGGCTGCCGCAGTGGGAGATGGGCAGTGAAGAGGCATCTAAAGTAAGGGCGGTTCCGCGCAATTTTAAAAAAGATCAGTCTGATCGGACAGATCCGTCGGATCTAACTGATCTAACAGATGCAGAGCGCTGGGTATTATATTCGCGCTGGCTGGATGTGCCGGATGCAGCCGTGCGTGCGAACGCGGTGATATGCCTGATTCACCAAGCGAACTTTCTTCTGGATCGTCAGATTGCCGCTTTGGAGGCAGCCTTTGTGGAGGGCGGAGGTTACTCGGAGCAGCTGGCCACTGCGCGCATGGCGGAGCGGAGAAAGAAAGATCAGTCTGATCGGACGGATCCGTCGAATCTGACTGATCTTAAGAAGATTCCCATGTGCAGACTCTGTGGAGGCCTCATGTCCTTGCGCACTGCAAAAGGCGGGAAGAATCCTGGGAGTCAGTTTTGGGGCTGCGTGGGTTATCCCATTTGCAAGGGAACATCTCCGCTCTAGTTGAGACTCACGTTCCGCAAAATGTGTTTTTCACACATTGCTCAGGGTGCGGTGCGAGTTCCAGATCTGCATACGCCGGATTCTCAGCGAACGGTTTTGTTAGAGCATCGGCTAGGCGATGGAAGAGCGAAAAATCGTTTTGGTAGGCAGCTTGGATCGCTTCTTCGATGCGGTGGTTGCGCGGGATGAGAATCGGGTTTACGGCTTTCATCCTGGTGAAATGATCGTCTGGCTTAGTAAAAGTTTTCCAATGGGTGATCCATGTTTCGGCGGCTTGTGGATCTGAGAAAAGCGATGGCAAATCCGCGCGTGTATCATCGGCCGCGAGCAAAGTGAGGTGTCGGAAGAACAGGGTGAAATCGACTTGGTTCTGAGCGAGCGTGCCGAGGGTGGATTTGATGAAAGCGGCGCTGGCTTCGAGATAGTTGTCGGTGGAGAGGCCAAGCTTATCGCGGAAGTGATTTAGGTAAACAGGTTGGAAATGATGGATGAATTTTTCCAAAGCTGCTTTCGCGAGTTCTTTGGCGCGATCTGGTTCGGGATCGATGATGGGCAATAAGGTCTCTGCGAGACGAGTGAGATTCCAATGTGCGATGGTGGGTTGGTTGCCCCATGCGTAACGGCCATGGCGATCAATGAAGCTGAAAACTTTATCTGGATGAAAGGTATCCATAAACGCACAAGGGCCGTAATCGATGGTTTCACCTGAGATCGCACAGTTGTCGGTATTCATCACGCCGTGTATGAAACCGAGCGGCAACCATTTCGCGATCAGTTCAGCCTGCGCACGAATGACGCTTTCAAGAAAGGCTAGGGCGGGATTTTCCGCATCGGCTGCATCTGGGTAATGGCGGGCGATGCAATGATCTGTTAGAATTTGGATCGCTTCTGTATCTTGGCGGGCAGCAAAATATTGAAACGTACCGACGCGGATGTGGCTGGCTGCCACGCGGGTGAAAACGCCACCCGGTGCGGGTTCTTCGCGATCGACAATTTCTCCCGTGTAAACCGCAGCGAGCGCGCGAGTGGTTGGGACGCCGTATGCGTGCATCGCCTCGCTGACGAGGTATTCGCGTAATACAGGACCAAGGGCCGATTTTCCATCGCCGCCGCGTGAAAAAACGGTTCGACCTGATCCCTTGAGCTGGATGTCACGGCGCTTGCCGTGGATGTCGACAACTTCACCTAGCAGGATGGCGCGACCATCACCCAGTTGTGGGACGAAGCCACCGAATTGATGTCCGGCATAGGCTTGTGCGATAGGCTCTGCGCCCTTGGGAATTTCATTTCCGGAAAAGGTGGCGAGAGCGGCGGGTGAGTCTAGCCAAGCAGGATCAATTCCCAGTTCTTTCGCCAGCGCGGGGTTGCTGCGAATTAAAACAGGCTCTGGAGTACCTGCGGGCTTCTGTTTCGAAAAGAAGCGCGCTGGGAGATGTGCATAAGTGTTTTGGAAGGGAATTCCCATGGCGGGATTATAGTCTGAAAGTCTCAAAGTCTGAAAGTCTGAAAGCAGAGCGAATGGTAATGAGCCTTTTAATACTGGCTCTGCCGTGGTGGCTTGGACGGAACGAAGTGGAGTCAAAGTCTAAAGGTCTATTTTATCCAACCGCACCAGCGGTTCTGGCTTTAACATTCAGACTTTTAGGCCTTCGACTCTTCAAATGCGGTTCTGGATAGACTTTTGACTTTTGACTTAGGTCTGGTGCTGCTTCAACTAGTCATGCCTGAAACCTTTGCGCCCTTATTTGTTTGCGGGGCAACTGCGTCTGGAAAGACCGACCATGCGCTGCGCATGGCGGTGGAGTTGGGCGGGGAGATCGTCAACGGCGATGCGTTTCAGTTATATCGTGGCATAGAAACTTTAAGTGCGGCTCCAAATGAGGAGGAGAAGAAACGTTTCCCACATCATTTATTCGGAGTCTTGGATCCGACTGAAAATTGTGATGCAGGCAAGTATTTTGAAATGGCGATGCCTGTGATTTCCGAAATCCAAGCACGAGGAAAAACGCCTATCGTGGTGGGCGGATCGGGTTTGTATTTGAAATTCCTCACGCACGGCCCGTCGCCGCTGCCGAAAGGGGATGCAAAACTTCGTGCGGAGATGGATGCAAAGTCTCTGGATGAATTGTTAGAAGAGTTGGAAAAAATCGATCCCGTGGAAGCCGCTCAGGTGAACCGGGGTAACAAACGTTATGTTTCGCGTTCGTTGGAAATTTGCCGACTCACTGGAGAAAAGGTTTCGGAGCTCCGTGATGGTTGGGAGCAAAAGACTCGGGAGTTGGAGAAATTGCTCAAAGGAGTTTGGTTGATACGCGAGCGAGCGGATCTGCATCAACGCATCGCGCTAAGAACCAAACAGATGCTGGATCAAGGAGCGATTGAAGAAGTTGTTGCACTTGCGGGTTTGCGAGGCAACTGGGAAAAGGCCATAGGAGTGAGAGAGATACGCCAGTTCCTTGCTGGAGAGATTTCACGCGAGGCATGCGAGGAGTTGATCGTTTTCGCTACGCGTCAGTATGCGAAGCGTCAGGAAACTTGGTTCCGTAGAGAGAAGTGGTTGAATCGAGTGGAAATTTGTTAGGACAATGTTTCCTCATGCGCTTCTTCAAAATCCAACTCTCGCACACGTTTTTTATCGCGGACGGCTTCGACTTCTTTACGTAAAATTTCACGAAGACCTATTGCATCAGAAATCGCAGGAATGGTGACTTGTGGTAGTGAGCGATCTGAGGTTTCCAGATGCAACGAACCGAGTCCAAAGATACGCATCCACCATTTTCTCTCAACCAAGACATCTTTGATCCGATACAGTTCGATCTCGTCGATTTTTTGGTTGAATACGCCATGGCTGATTCTGAGGCGTTGCGAGGTGAGTTCGAAAATTTCACAGCGGATCACAAGGAAGCGCCAGATCATCCAGATCAGTGGGAGAATCAATCCGGCGAAAGCAGGAGGAAATAAGATACCTCCCACGGCGATGCCGGCGGAAAGCAATAGCGCTAAGCTGAACGGGCCGATGTTTAGCCATTGGGATGGGGTTCCTTTCCAGAGAGGAGTCTCGATTTCTTCCGTCATGCGTGCAGGCTAGCATGAATTTTCTTTTGGGAAATGAGAAAGGTGGGGATAAAAAAGATAAGTTCCATATGTCACATAAGACTTATCTTTTCATTGCCCAAGCCTAGACTTGCATCTTGCCAGCTGAGAGGCGATTTAAGGGCATGGACCGTTGGTTTTTGATCGCTTCAACATTGCTCGCCGCTGTGGCAGGTTTGCGTGGGCTGTTGATTTTACGCCACGGCAACATGAGTCGTTGGACGGTTTTTTGGATGATAGCGGTGATGGCCTGTCAGATGGGTTATCTCGCGGTGCGGGGTGAAATGCGTGGGGCTTGCCCGTTACGGAGTATCGGTGAGATCTCGGTGTTCTTGGCGTGGTCGCTGACCTTGTTTTATTTGTTGGTTGGGCCAGTTTATCGGATTTCTTTGTTAGGGGTATTCACTGCTCCGGTGGTGGTGATTTTTCAAGGATTCGCATTGCTGCCTGGGCGCTTGGTTTCGAATCCAGAAAAGGTGATGAACACAACGTTCTGGGGGGAAACGCATTCCGCGATGTCGGTTCTTGCTTATGGAGCACTGGCGTTGGCGGCGGTTGCGGGAGTGATGTTCTTGGTGTTGGATAAACAATTGAAAGAGCATCATTTGAAAAGCGGCTTGTTTCGGAATTTGCCGCCGGTGCGAGAGTTGTTGGTTTCTTTGGAGAGACTGCTTTGGTTGGGGATGGTGCTGTTGACGGTGGGCGTCATTGCAGGGGTGTTAATGCCGTTGGGTGAGGATGCGATCGCGCATTTGATCGCTGCGGTAGGTGTGTGGTTGGGGTATCTTGTTTTAATGGTCACCAAACGGGTGAGGGGCATAACAGGACGGCGGTTTGCGCTGGGTGCAGTTGCACTATTCGTCCTTTCACTTGGAGTTTTTGCATTCGTCTAAATGGAACTCGTTTGCTTGGGAGTGAATCATAAAACCGCGCCTGTTGAGGTTCGCGAGCGTTTCGCTGTGGGCACGACCAAGCTCGGCGAAGCAGCACAGCACTTGTTAGAAATGGCTGGTGCGCCCGAAGGTGTGGTAGTTTCCACCTGCAACCGCACCGAGTTTTATCTGGTTGCTGAGAACGCCTCGGTAGCACTGACAAATTTACAACATTCCCTTGCAGAGAAAGTCCACGGTCACGAAGAACCGTTTTATCATTATCAACAACGCGACGCGGCTCGGCATTTGTGCAAAGTTGTCAGCGGGTTGGACTCGATGTTGTTGGGCGAGACAGAAATTTTCGGTCAGGTCAAACAAGCCTATCAAGCCGCACATGAAGCAGGCGCAACGGGATCGATATTGAACAAGCTGTTTCAAAAGGCGTTCAGCGTTGGCAAAAAAGTCCGCACTCAAACATCCATTCAAGAGGGATCGACCTCGATAGGAAACGTGGCGGTGGAGCTAGCGGAAAAGATTTTTGGACATTTGAAAGATAGCGAAGTCATGGTGCTGGGAGCTGGGGAGATGAGTCGGTTGACTGCGCAGGCATTGGTTTCTCGTGGGGCGAAGTCGATCATCGTTGCGAATCGGACCCATGATCGTGCGGTGGAACTTGCTGATGAAATGGGAGGTCGGGCGGTGCGGTTCGATGAATGGTTGGTTGAGCTTAAAAATGTGGATGTGGTCATTTCATCGACGGGAGCCCCGCATACAATCATTCATCGCGATGAAGTTGAATCGCTCAGACGTGCGAGAAAGTATAGGCCTTTGTTCATGATTGATATCGCGGTGCCGCGCGACATCGAGCACTCGGTGGGAGAGATTGAAGAGGTCTATCTTTATGACATTGATGCCTTGGAGCAACTTGCCGAAGAGGCAAAGGTTAGACGTGTGAATCAGATTGTTGAGTGTGAAAAAATCATCGAGGAGGAGTTGGAGAAATTGGGATTAACATTTACAAGTTCACAATGAATCCGGCGCTAGAGACATTGGTTCTTGCGCTTGCAGAGCACCGAGTTGGAACGCAGAACGTTTTATTTCTCGGAGCCGAGCCTCATCCTGATTTACCAACTCTCACCGCATGGCAACCGCTCAAACCCTTGGCAAATGCTTGTGAACGGGCGGGTATGGTTTTGACTGAATATCCTACGGGTCAATTTCCGACCGTGTTGTTTTTGCCAGGTAAGAGCAAAGAAGAGACCTTGGCTGGATTTGCGATGGCGCATCGTTGCTTGGCAGAGGGTGGAGTTTTCATCACTGCAATGGCAAACACGGCTGGTGCGGCGCGCTTTGAAAAAGAACTGGGAAATGTAACACCACTTTTATTTTCCGTATCGAAACACAAATGCCGAGCTTTCGGGGTTTCTAACAAATCACCATGGGATGGGCAGATTCTGGAAGAGTGGCAAAAGTTGGCTGAGCCGCAGACGATCCCTGAAACTTCTTTCGTCACCCAGCCAGGAGTGTTCAGCGCGAAACACATCGATCCCGGTTCGCTCTTGCTAGCTGCACACATGCCAGTCTCGCTGCGCGGAAACGTCGCGGATCTCGGTGCGGGTTGGGGTTTTCTGAGTTCCGTGGCTTTGGAAAAATCTCCGAACATCTCGCAGATCGATTTATTCGAAGCCGATGCGCGGGCTCTGGATTGCGCGCGAAAAAACGTTTCCGGAAACGTGAATTTTCATTGGCACGATGTGACCACTGGACTGCCAGATGTTTATGATCACATCATCATGAATCCACCGTTCCACACTGCACAGTCCAAGGACGTGGATTTGGGTAAAGCATTTCTAACGGTCGCCGCCGCGGCGTTGAAACGAAACGGAACACTGCACATTGTGGCGAATCGACAACTACCCTATGAAGCCCATTTGCGTGAACTCGGCTTGCGCTCGCGTTCAATCGCCGAGGATCACGCATACAAGGTGATCTTCGCATCGAAGTAGCCATCGATTGATTTCATAGGAGTCAGGAGCCAGGAACCAGGAACCACAAAGCCGAGTAAGCGCTAGCGAGCCTTCACTTTAAGACGAAGTCCTGACCGCTTGGACGGAGCGCAGCGCAGTCAAACCAGGAACAAGGAACAAATTACCTCAATCCGCAAGCGACTGGGCGTAGATATCATCTGAGGAATTCAGGATGATGAGCATGGGCCGACAACAAACTTCACAATCGTAATCGTATTCGGTCGGCATCTCGGATTCGGGTGGGACGGCGATTTCGAACGTCTCAAAACAGGTAGGGCAGGTGACGGGGTAGGTTTCCATTTTGTTTCTGAACTATTTCATTTTTTTATCACGTTGGCGGCTATACGCGCAGTATAAAAAGAAGAGTCCCATCGCTAGAAAGATGACGCCCCAAACTCGGGTTTCGTTTGTGCTGTGGGAAATCATTACTTCAGTGGCGCCATATCTGCCTGTTCCTCCTGAGCTAAAGTAAGCAATCGGAGATGTGGTGGCTATGATTCCACCAATGAGAAACATCGTGCTTAAACCGATAAGGCTCGGAACTCCGCTTTTGAAAAAAGTCTTTTTCCGACGTCTCCTGAATATCTTCATGTGGGAAATGTGCGTCTGGTGCCTTTCGGATATTTGGATCATGCTCAAAGAGAGGAGCGAGACGATCCTCGAACGGCCTGCGGCGAGACGCCGCAGCTACTATCTCTCTAACAGAATCTTATCTCCCAGGATCACCAGGTCGATTCTGCCTTGGAGGGTTTTGTTCAAGAACGGTGTGTTCTGAGATCTGGACTTCATGAAGTCCTTGGTGAAGGTGGAAGTGGCCTCGGTGTTGAAGAGGGTGAAGTTGGCGGTTTGTCCTTCGGCGATGCTTGGAACGTCGAGCGACATGAGTCGGCGAGGCTCGGCGGAGTATTTTTTCACCAAGGTATCCCAGCCGAATTTTCCTTCTTTGATGAAGTAGTGGTAGAGAGAAACGACCGCGGTATCGAGCCCGGTGATGCCGTTGGGTGCGGAGACGAAGTCTTGGGATTTTTCGAAAGGGCTGTGTGGAGCGTGATCGGTGGCGATCAGGTCGAAGGTGCCGTCGAGCAATCCTTCTAACAGCGCTTCGTTATCCGCCTTGGTGCGCAGGGGCGGATTCATTTTGTAATGGGTATCGAAATCGCCGATATCTTCGTCGGTGAAGAGGAGGTGGTGAGGGGAAACTTCGGCGGTGACTTTGACGTCGCCGCGGGATTTCCACCAGCGGATGGTTTCCATGCCCATTTTTGAGGAAACGTGTTGGATGTGGATGTGCGCACCGGTGGCGTGGGCGAGGCGGATGTCGCGATCGATGATGATTTCCTCCGCACAGGCAGGGGAGCCGGCGATGCCCAGTTTGTAGGCGGTCGGTCCGTCGTTGAGGGCGCGCGGGCCGGCGAGCTCGGGGACTTCGCAGTGGGAGGCGAAGAACATGCCGAACTCTGTTGCGTATTGCATGGTGCGGTAGAGGAGGGATGAATTTAGGGTGGTGTCGCCATCATCGGTGAGCATTTTCACTCCGGCGGCGCGAATGCCATCGATGCCTGCCATTTCTTTTCCTTCTCGCCCTTTGGACACACAGGCAGAGGTATAGATGGGGATGCGGGAGTTACGCTTTCCGGATTCGAGAACGGCTGTGACGGCGGCTCCGGAATCGAGTGAGGGAGATGTGTTTGGCATCATCACGAGACCGGTAATTCCGCCGTTGATGGCCGATTCAGAGCCAGTTGCGATGTTTTCCTTATGCTCCTGGCCGGGTTCGCGCAGGTGGACGTGGGCGTCGAAAAAGGCGGGGCAGAGGATCTGGTTTTTGCAGTCGATGACTTTTGCGTTGTCCGTTGCAGTAATTCCTTTGGCTACCTTCTGTATCACCCCATCGATGATCAGAACATCGGCTGAAACGAGGACGGGTGAAGATTCAGAAGCGATGCGAGCGTTGCGGAGAAGGAGGTTCACGGGCGGGGATGGTAAATTTCAAATCCCAAATCTTAAAGCTCAAATTCAGGTCAGTGGAAATGAGATGCTGGGTCCCCGGGGGGAGTATGAGTAATCCCTTAAAATCCCATGAAATTGCTGATCTGGCACGTGAATTGCTGTAATTTTGCTCGACGGTGGGGAGGATGAATGATTTTTTCGTCGCTCTTCACCGAAAAATCAATCGCTAACCACGAACACAGAAACAATAACACATGGCCAAATACAAACTGGAATACATCTGGCTCGACGGCTACACGCCCGTGCCGAACCTACGCAGCAAAACCCAAGTCAAGGACTTCGCAAGCTTTCCTAAGCTTGAAGAGCTTCCATTATGGGGATTTGACGGTTCCTCAACTCAACAAGCACCGGGCGGCAGTTCGGATTGTATGCTTAAACCGGTAGCTGTTTATCCTGACAGCACCCGTAAAAATGGCGCCCTCGTCATGTGCGAGGTTATGATGCCAGACGGCACACCGCACCCATCCAACTCCCGCGCCACCATCTTGGACGATCCAGATGCATGGTTCGGTTTCGAACAGGAATATTTCATGTATCAAGATGGCAAGCCACTTGGCTTCCCAGTTGATGGCTATCCAGCACCACAAGGCCCATACTATTGCGGCGCTGGCTTCAAAGCAGTTGGTGACATCGCTCGCCAAATCGTTGAAGAACACCTCGACCTCTGCCTCGACGCGGGTATCAACCACGAAGGCATCAACGCTGAGGTTGCTAAAGGTCAGTGGGAATTCCAAATCTTCGGTAAAGGTTCCAAAAACGCAGCTGACCAAATCTGGGTCGCTCGTTACATTCTGAATCGCCTTTGTGAGAAATACGGTATCGACATCGAGTATCACTGCAAACCTATCCGCGGTGACTGGAACGGTTCCGGTATGCACGCGAACTTCTCCACCAAACACCTCCGTGAAGTCGGCGGTAAGGCGTATTTCGATGCACTCATGGCACAATTTGGCAAAAACATGGAAGAGCACGTTGCGGTTTACGGACCAGACAACCATCTCCGTTTGACCGGTCTTCACGAGACCCAGTCCATCGACAAATTTACATGGGGTGTTGCTGACCGCGGATCATCCATCCGTGTCCCACACAGCTTCGCAAATAATGATTGGAAAGGTTACCTCGAAGATCGTCGTCCGAACTCACAAGGTGATCCATATCAGATCGCTTCGCGTATTCTTAAGACCATTTCTGAAGTTCCAACCAAGTAAGGCATTACAAACGGTCGTTTATAAGCCGTCTTCCTTAATCGGAAGGCGGCTTTTTCTATTATGGTTTGATTGATGATTGATGATTTTTGAATGAAATGGCCATTTCAGAGTCACTTCTTCCAAATCAAAAATCAAACATCCTAAATCAACAATCGGCAATCAAACGGGCTTCTGGGTAATAGAATATGAATTCTTCTTTACAGATAAGAGATAGGTCTTGAATCCTCTCGAGATTTATTGGAAACGCTGGGGGTCAGAAATAACAAATGGCAAAGACTGCACAATCCGAAGAACTGATCTTCACTGGAATTCCGGCATCGCCTGGAATTGCGGTGGGTCCGATCCATGTGAGTGCGCGGGGGTTTTCGGCTCCCGAGATCTATGAAATCGCTGAGAATCAGGTTGCAGAAGAGCAGTCGAGATTTCAGGAAGCGGTGAATATCACCAAGAAGCAGCTCAAAGATTTGCAGGAGCGCTTGGAGTCTTTAGCGGGAAATTCGGAGAGCGAAATTTTTGAAGCTCACGTGATGCTGCTGGAGGATAAGTCGCTGATTGAGCGTGTTTTACAGGCGATCGAAAAACGTCAACAAAATGCGGAGTATGCGTTTTACGCAGTGATGCAGAATTTTTTGGAAGCGATGCGTCGTATCCCCGATGCGTATCTCCGTGAGCGCACAGCGGATATCGAAGACGTCTCGCAGCGGGTGTTGAGAAATTTCAAGGTCGATGAGGAAAGCACACATCAGCTGCCGGATGGAAACCACATCTTGTTGGCGTATGATCTGTCGCCATCGGACACAGCATCGATGAACCGCAGGCAGCTGTTAGGTTTTGCGACAGAACAGGGAAGTGTTAACTCGCATACCGCGATTCTAGCACGCTCGTTTGGTATCCCGGCTGTTGTCGGCTTGGAAGCTTCGGTAATCCAAGTCACTGCGCTGACTCCTGCGGTGATTGATGGTTACTCAGGTAAACTGATTTTGAATCCGACGATAGAGACGTTGGAAAAATACATCAATCTAGCAGCTGAAAAAGAACGCCAGAGCGATGAGCTAGCGGCTCGTAAGGATGAAGCGACCGATACCAAGGACGGCAGAGTCATTTCATTATCTGCGAACATTGAATTTTTAGAAGAGCTGCATGAGCTGACAGAAAGTGGCGCGAAAGGCGTGGGTCTTTATCGAACCGAGTTTTTGTTGCTTAACGGTTCTGAGATGCCAGATGAAAATGAACAGGCAGACGCATACAAGCGTGTGGCTGAAGCAGTCTCTGGTGAGATCGTGATCATTCGCACCATGGATGCGGGTGGAGATAAACTACCCATCGAGCCACTAACCGAACCAGAGCCTAACCCTTTCTTGGGTTGGCGCGGAATACGGGTTTCACTATCCAGGCCGGCGATGTTCCGAGATCAGCTGCGCGCCATCTTACGTGCCAGCGCACATGGCAAACTGGCGGTGATGTTTCCTCTCGTTTCAGGACTTTCCGAATTACTCCAAGCTCGTGATATGCTCAACCGTTGCATGGATGAACTAACAAGAGAGGGGATACCGTTTAACGAAAAAATCCCTGTCGGCGTGATGATCGAAGTGCCATCGGCTGCCGTCTGTGCGGATCTGTTAGCACCGAATGTGGATTTCTTCTCAATCGGAACCAACGATTTGATCCAATACACCGTTGCGGTCGACCGCGTGAATCCACATGTGGCGGATCTCTACAAACCCACTCATCCAGCTGTGATCCGACTCATCAAGAAAACGGTCGAGGCAGGTGAAGCTCATGGAATTTGGACAGGAGTCTGCGGAGAGATGGCCGGCGATATCCGCCTCACCCCTTTGCTGTTGGGTCTGGGTGTTGAAGAACTTTCGGTTTCTCCGAAAATTGTTCCCAGAGTTGGACAAGTCATTCGCTCACTCAAATACAGCGAGTGCCAAGCGATGGCAGATGAAGTGATGAAACAAACCAGATCACAACACATCATGGACCTGAGTATGTCTCTCGCGAAGAAGTGCTATCCTGATTTGTTGGATTGAAAAATCAGAATGATTTCCGCAAGTGCGAAGGCAGGATGTTGAGTTGTTCGCGGTATTTGGCGACGGTGCGGCGTGCGATGGTGATGCCTTGTTTACCGAGGGCTTTGGTGATCGCGTCGTCTGAGAGAGGCTTTGATGGGTTTTCTTGCGCGACGAGTTGTTGAATGGCTTCTCGGACGCCTGCGTTGGAAACTTCGTTTCCGCCATCGGTTTGGTATCCGGTGGCGAAGAAGGCGCGCATTTCCATCAGGCCTTGTGGGGTGAGAATGTATTTCCCAGCAACTGCTCGTGAAACTGTGGTTGCGTGGAGCTGGAGTTCATCGGCGATGTTGTTCATCGTCAACGGCCTCAAGTGACGAGGGCCTTTTTCTAGGAAATCGGTTTGTTGATCGATGAGCTTATGAGCGATCGCAAGTATGGTTTCTTGGCGTAGTGAAATCGATCGAATCAAGCTACGGCCATCACGGATCTGATCTCGGAGAAACGCGCGTGCTTTTGCATCCACTCCGGATTTTCCTATCATGTCTTTGTAAAAATCGTTGATACGCAGGGCTGGCAAATGCTCACCGGTTAGACGTGCGGACCATTTGCCATCGTCGTTTTTCTCGATGATGACATCGGGAAGGATGTAAGGATTTCCGGTCGGTTCGAAATCGCCACCCGGGTTGGGGGAGAGTCGGCCGATGTTTGATGCGGCATCGGTCACGCGGTCGATGGTGATGTTGAGAGCTTTGGCGATTTGCGGGTAGCGTTTGCGCGCCAGATCTTCAAGATGATCTCTAACAATTTTGTATTCGATCGTTTCTGTTCCTGAGGCTCGTTCGAGTTGGATGAGCAGTGATTCCGGTATGCCTGAGGCACCAACGCCTGAGGGGTCGAAGGTTTGGATGAGTTTGAGCGCGGTTTTGAGATTTTTCAGGGTTGAGTTGGATTTGATCGAGATGACATCGATGGGATCATCCAAGAATCCGCGTTCATTGATGTAGCCTAAAATTTCCTGAGCTGCGGCGCGTATCGGTGGATCGATGAGTGCGAGGTCGAGCTGTTGTTGGAGGTGTTGTTGCAGGCTCTCTGGAGCGACGATGTTGTCGTAGAGTCGCTGGCGGCGCTCTTCATCTTCTTGAGTCCATTGATTGCTCCGTCCGTCGAGAATAGATCTATCCCGCCAATCGTCCTCGGTTTCGTTTAAATAGTCCAAGGAATCGGCTTCTTCGCCGTCAGGTTGATCTTGGTCGAGCGACTCGATTTCTGTGATATCCTCAAGGGTAGGATTCGTCTCCAAAGCTTGGCGTAAAAGCTGTGATAGTTCCAGAGTGCTCGCCTGGAGAATCTCCAGGCTCTTGCGCATTTGAGGTGCGAGAGTCTGAGACTGGGAGAGTGACTGGTAGAGTGAAGCTTCGGCCATTTGGCAGGGCGAAATCTTGCGCCTACAGGAGACTAATCACAATACACCCAAAAATGAAGCATAATTTGTGCCAAAAATGACATTTGGCGGGATGATTAAGGTGGGGTAAGGAAGATTTAAGCGGAGAGAACGGAGCCAACGGAGGAAACGGAGGAAACGGAGGGACTTTGCACAAGGTTTTCGATTTTAGGATTTTGCTACAGGGTCGTGATAGCTGGGTTGTTCCAGCCCTTCGTTATCTTCTGTAAAAATATTTTCTCCACAGAAGGTAACAAAGAAAACGAAGGAGCTTCGCACTTAGCTTTAGATTACAGTTCGACGTCCTAATTAAGAAGTTTTACCACGGAGAGCGCGGAGTATACAGAGTGAAGAGTGATAATAAAATCTGACAGCAATGCGCGGAAGCAACCAATCCGTGTATTCCGTGCTCTCCGTGGTTCATTTTCCTCCGTTTCCTCCGCTACTCCGATTTCTCCGTTTAAATTTTCAGGAAGAGCAGCCACTAAGAAGCCTACTGGAAGTAACTTACGCCCGCTGCGAAGATGGGTTGGATTTTGGTTCCGGGGATGTTTTTTGCGACGTTATGGGAGTTGCGCTCGGAGTGTGCCATTTTTCCTAACACTCGACCGCACGGAGAGGTGATGCCTTCGATGGCGTGGAGTGAGCCGTTCGGGTTGAACGGATGTTGCATGGTCGGGTTGCCATCTGCGTCGCAGTATTGAGTGGCGATTTGACCGTTGGCGGCGAGTTCGGCGATGACGTTCGCTGGTGCGTAGAACTTACCTTCGCCATGAGAAACGGGGACGGTATGGATCGTTCCGATTTCTTGATTAGTGAGCCAAGGAGAAGAGTTGTTAGTGATACGGGTTTGGACGTATTGAGAAATGTGGCGTGAGATGTCGTTGTGCACGAGCGTGGCCGATTCTGTATCCGTGGCGATGACTTTGCCGTGGGTGGCGAGGCCGGTTTTGATGAGGGCTTGGAAGCCGTTGCAAATTCCGAGAATCAAACCATCGCGGTTTTCTAACAGATCTGAGATCGCATCGGCAACGCGTGGGTTGCGTAGGATGGTGGCGATGAATTTCGCGGAGCCATCGGGTTCGTCACCTGCGGAGAAACCACCGGGAACGAAGAGGATCTGAGAGGATTTGATTTTATCGGCAAGCGCTTGGATGGATTCCTCGATGTGTTTGGCGGAAAGATTGCGGAAGACTTCGATGTGAGTTTCGGCACCGACGCGTTGGAAGGCGCGGGCGGAGTCGTATTCGGAGTTGGTGCCGGGGAAGGCGGGGATGAGGACCGTTGGTTTGATTGACGATTGATGATTGACGATTTTTGATTTTTGATTGGAAGACTTGGGTTGTCCGCTGGCCAAAGCTATGGGCTCTTTGCTGGAGGAATCTGGTTTGGTTGGGTAGATGGGTTCTAGGGTGGATTGCCAGGCCGATTGGAGATCTGTTAGAGAATGGGTTTCGCCGTTTAGGGTGAGGGTGGGGGCTTCGGTGGTGTTGCCGATGATGGTGGACCCTAGAGATGAAGGAAGTTCTTCATGATGCTCAATGATGAATGAAAAGTAGGATTCTTTGAATGGATTGGCTTGGCGGATGCAATCCGCCGCCACTCCGATTTGGTTGCCGAAGCAGCATTTGGCTAGGGCTGCGGCGATGCCTGCGGCACCGATGTGGTGGAGGGAAAGGATTTTTCCGGCTTTGTTGAGCTCGTGAAGCGACTCGGCGTTTTGTTTGAGGGCTTCGAAATCGGGTAGGCCGTTTGCAAGGATAGGAGTTGTTAGAAGAGAAACTGTGGAGTTGGTTTTCTTGAACTCGGGTGAGAGAGCCAGAGATGCGTAGCCTGGCGCGAGGGCGAAAGAAACGAGGGTGGGTGGGACGTCGAGTTCGTTGAATGAACCTGACATGGAATCTTTACCACCGATGGCAGCGAGGCGGAGTTCGTGTTGAGCGCGGAATGCACCTAACAGGGCTGCAAAAGGAAGACCCCAACGTTTTGGATCTTCACCAAGGCGAGGGAAATATTCTTGGAGGGTCAAACGGACATCGCTGAGGCGAGCGCCAGCGGCGACGGCCTTGCAGACGGATTCCGTGACGGCATACGCAGCACCATGGAAAGGAGATTTTTCGGAAAGGTAGGGATCGAAGCCCCATGCCATGAATGTCGCGGCATCGGTTTCACCTTCTAACAGAGGAAGCTTGGCGACCATCGCGTCGGGTGGGGTGAGTTGCTGGGAACCACCGAAAGGCCAGAGGACAGTGTTGGCGCCGACCGAGCCGTCGAACATTTCGCCGAGACCTTTTTGGGAGGCGATGTTGAGGCTCTGAAGAGCCTCGATAATGGATTGTGGATTGTGGATCGTGGATGCAGCAGGGGCTGCAATTTCAACTTTTGCGGATTGAACAACGCCGTTGGTATCGAGAAAGGCTCTGCTGAGGTTGACGATTTCTTTGCCGCGCCAGTTCATGATGAGTCGGCCGGAATCGGTGACGTCGGCGACGTGGACGCATTCTAGGTTTTCTTTATCGGCTTCGCGGATGAAGAAATTGATTTCAGATGGATCGACGCAGACAGCCATGCGTTCCTGGGATTCTGAAATGGCGAGTTCGGTGCCATCGAGTCCGTCGTATTTTTTCGGAACGGCATCGAGGTTGATGATGAGGGATGGAGCGATTTCGCCGATGGCAACCGAGACGCCGCCTGCGCCGAAGTCGTTACAGATTTTGATTTTGCGAGTGAGCTCAGGATTGCGGAACAGGCGTTGGATTTTACGTTCGGTTGGCGCGTCGCCCTTCTGGACTTCGGCTGAATTTTCGAGCGCGGTATCGGTGTGTTCTTTGGAAGATCCAGTGGCACCGCCGACACCGTCACGACCCGTGCGTCCGCCGATGAGGAGGATGACATCGCCTGGAGCGGGAGTGCCGCGGAAAACATTGGAGCGTGGAGCGGCTGCGACCACGGCACCGATTTCAAGGCGTTTGGCGACGTAGCCCGGATGGTAAACTTCTGCAACTTGGCCAGTGGCGAGGCCGATCTGGTTTCCGTAGGACGAGTAACCTTTCGCAGCGATCTGGCAGATTTTTTTCTGAGGAAGTTTGCCGGGAAGGGTTTCCGAAAAAGGTGTTAGAGGATTCGCTGCGCCAGTGACACGCATCGCTTGGTAAACGTAGGAGCGACCAGAAAGCGGATCGCGTATGCAACCGCCGAGGCAGGTGGCGGCACCACCGAACGGTTCGATTTCGGTGGGGTGGTTGTGGGTTTCGTTTTTGAACTGAATGAGCCACTCTTCTTCTTTCGCTTCTTCATTTGGGTTTTTCACCGCAGAGTCGCTGAGGTCGGAGAGGGGCGCAGAGCTAGAGGATTGAGATTTGAAATTTGAAATTTGAATTTTTACGACGATCGACGCTGCGTTGATTTCTTCGGAGACTTCTAGGTTGTCGAGTTCTCCGGAGGCTTTGAGTTCGCGCATGCCGATGAGGGCGATGTCCATCAAGGTGACGGGGCGGTCGTCGCGGTTGAGTTTTTTGCGGACGTCGCGGTATATTTGGTAGGTTTCTTCGATGAGTTCCGAGCCTTCGCCGAACTTGATGTCATCGATGGCTGTTAGGAAAGTGGTGTGGCGGCAGTGATCGGACCAATAGGTGTCGAGCATGCGGATTTCCGTGAGGGTAGGGGGTCGACCTTCTTGGTTTTTGAAATAATCCTGAGTGAATGCGACATCGGCCTCGGACATGGCGAGGGACATGGCTTTGCGGATTTTCGCGGGGGTGTCGGTGAGGAAACTTTGTAGGATTTCGATATCCCCAGGTATGGATAAATTGGCATGGCGGATGGAATCCGCCGCCACAGGGACTTCATGCGAGTCTACGGCGTTGATGACGTAGGATTTGATTTCGGAGAGTTGGGTGTCGGAGATATTGCCTTTGAGAATGATGATCTGTGATGCGTGGACGGTGGGTTTATCTTTTCCTGTTAGGATTTGGATACACTGGGCGGCGGAATCCGCGCGTTGGTCGAACTGGCCGGGGAGGTAGGCGTAGGCGAAAGCGATTTCATCGGTAGAAACGTTCAGTTCGCGGCTGATGAGATCGGTTTGTGGTTCAGAGAGGATGGTTGAGGCGGCTTGAGAGAAGGCTTCTTCAGAAATGCCCTCGACATTATAGCGATTGAGGAAGCGGAGGGAAACTAGGCTCTGGAGGTTGAGCGATTCGCGGAGATCGTGGAGTAGGTGTCTGGCCTCGTTTGCGAAGGTGGATTTTTTTTCGACGAAGAGAGTGTGAGACATGGAAGTGATCGGTGAAAAAATAGAAATAGTTATGAATAAGAACGGATTTAAGCTTGCTGGATGGCTTAAGCCGGTCGGCGACCGGCTTTCCAGTATTAGCCTTTAATTTCTAACAACATTTGTGGGTTGTTTGGGAATTTTTTGACGAAGTAGAGCAGGCGTTCCATGGCTTCGTATGGGCGGTGGCCGGAGAGGCCGCGACGGATGAGGTGAATTTTGTGCAGCATGTGCTCGGCGAGGAGGAGTTCCTCGCGGCGTGTGCCGGATTTAAAAATATCGACCGCGGGATAGACGTAGGACTCGGCGATTTTTCTATCGAGCACGAGTTCCATGTTTCCGGTGCCTTTGAACTCCATGAAGATGGCTTCATCGGCGCGGGAGTTGGTTTGGATGAGGGCGGTGGCGAGAATGGTTAGGGAACCGGCTTCGCGGGTGTTGCGGGCGGCTGCGAACAGTCGACGTGGAACTTCCAATGCTCCGATGGTGATACCGCCAGAACCTGTGGCGCGGTTGCGTCCGCCTTTGCCGCTGCTCATTGCGCCGTTGTAGGCACGGGCGAGGCGGGTGATGGAGTCCATGAGGAGGAAAACATCTTTACCGGCTTCGACGAGGCGCTTGGCGCGTTCGATCGCGAGTTCGGCGATGCGGGTGTGGTTGCGCGAAGCTTCGTCGTTGGATGAGGCGTAAATTTCCGCACCTGGCAAGGCGCGGCGGAATTCGGTGACTTCCTCGGGTCGCTCATCGACCAACAAAATCATCAGATGGATTTGTTCGTCGTATTTTTCACGAATGGCTTCTGCTATGTGGAGGAGCAGGGTGGTTTTACCTGAACGCGGAGGAGAAACGATGAGACCGCGTTGGCCGCGTCCGACGGGAGCGACGATATCGACCACGCGGGTGGTGTAGCGATCCGAAGTGGTTTCGAAAGCGATGCGTTTGTTTGGGTTGATCGCGGTGAGTTCGTCGAAGTGCGGGAGTTTGGCCGCTTCGTCAGGTGACTGACCGTTTACAGATGTGATCTCGACGAGTTGTGGGCCGCGGTTGCTATCTTGATACGTGCCGTGGATCCACTGTGCGTGACGCAGGGAATGTTTGCGGATTAATTCCGATGAGATGTAAATATCGTCTTTGGCCTGATCGTAATTCGTAGAAGGCAAGCGCAGGAAGGCATAACCTTTCGGGGTCATTTCGATGATGCCATTGGTCTCGACGGCGGGACCGGTTAGAACAGTGGCTGATCGGTCTTCGATCGGTGGGCGATCGTTTCTATCGTTGCGATCATTTCTATCGTTGCGATCGTTTCTCTCATGACGTTGAGGGTTTTCGTTGCCGTTACGATTTCCGTTTTCACCAAATTGTTCGCGGCGACGTTTGCGTTTGTCGCGGCGTTTTTTAGAGCGCGACTCGCGTTGTTGTGAGCCGTCGTTGTTTCCATCGCGCGGCGATTGATGATGGTGATGTTGTTGGGTGGGGCCGCCGCCAGGGACGCGGCCTATGCGTGGGCCATCGTTATTTTCTGAGGGAGGGGCGGAATAAGGAGCGGCTTGCGGATTGGCATACTGAGCGGAATGCGCCGCAGGTGGGGGAGTGAAAACGGGTGCCTCTATGGGTCTGGGAGCGACGATCGGTTCGATGGGTCTTGATTGGATGATTGCGGGGGCCGGTGGCGCTGGAGTTGGAGCGGGGGCTTTCACTTTCGCTACCGTCGCTTTAGCTGTTTTCGTGGCGACCTTTTTGGTGGTGGCTTTTTTAGCAACTTTCGTGGCGGCCTTCTTCGCAACTTTCGTGGCTACTTTTTTAGCCGCTTTTGTTGCAGGAGTTTTTTTCGCGGCGACTTTTTTAGCCGCTTTAGCAGGTTTTGCCACCTTGCTAGAAGTTGAGGATTTTGATGAATCGGCGGTGCTTTTTTTGCTCATTCGGTCGATGTTTTGGGAAAAGGGATATGGTGGTATTTTTGAACCACGGGAGAAAGGGGAAGATGATCGCAATAGCCAGTGATATGAAAATCTACCGGTGATGCCTGAGTTTGGACGGGTTCAGCCTGATGATTTCCCAATAAAACGCCCGTTCTGGAGAGAGGGGTGGAGACGTGGGAGCGATCGCTTAAAATGACTGCCGTGGATATTTCCAAGAGCGGCCAACCGTCGTGTCAACGCAGAGAGATTGTAAGCACTGGGGTGGTTTGGCAATCTAAAAAATAGGGGGAAAAAAGAGATGGGGAGAGGGTGATGGGGGGAGAGGGTGATGGGGGGAGAGGGTGATGGGGGGAGAGGGTGATGGGGGGAGTGGGATTCTTTAAATCAAAAATCAACAATCGGAAATCATCAATCGTCAATCCATTGGGTTAAAGTGGCGTTTTGATTTACGATTGATGATTGTTGAGGTTTGATTTTTGAATGGAGAAGGAGGAATGGGGATTATCCTAACCCTCTCAGACGGCGCCCCTCAGTGTTTAGATTGACGGCGGGAGAGTTGGAGGGTTTGATCTTCGTCCCCCGCGGTTGGCGGAACTTTTATATGGATTATACAGCGAAAATAGCGCGCCACGTGGCATCGATCCCGAGATCGGGGATTCGTGATTTCTTTGAATTGGTGCAGGGTCGGGACGATGTGATTTCGTTGGGGGTGGGCGAGCCGGACTTTGTGACGCCATGGCACATTCGTGAAGCGGCGATTTATTCTTTGGAAAGAGGTCAGACGACCTATACCTCGAACCTTGGTTTGTTGAGTTTGCGGAAATCGATTTCCAAGTATGTCTCTGGATTTTTTGATGTGGATTACGATCCTGCGAAAGAGGTGTTGGTGACGGTGGGGGTTTCGGAGGCGATTGATATCGCGCTGCGTGCCTTGCTAAATCCGGGTGATGAGGTGATCTATCATGAGCCATGTTACGTTTCCTATTCACCCAGCATTGTGATGGCGCATGGAGTTGCTGTGTCGGTAGAGACGACCAAAGAAGATGGATTTTCTCTCAAGCCAGAGGCGCTCGCCAAAGTGATCACACCGAAGAGTCGAATTTTGATGTTGAATTTCCCAACCAATCCCACGGGTGCGGTGGCGAGTCATGAAGATTTGGAAGGAATTGCGAAACTCGCGATCGAGCATGATCTGATTGTTCTGACTGATGAAATTTACAGCGAGCTGCGTTACGATGGGATCAAACATGTTTCGATCGCATCGTTGCCTGGAATGAAGGAGCGCACGATCCTGATGCATGGTTTCTCGAAAGCCTTTGCGATGACCGGCTTCCGTTTGGGTTATGCCTGTGCGCCGCAACCCATCATTGAGGCGATGATGAAAATTCATCAATACGCGATGCTCTGTGCACCAATCATGAGTCAGAACGCAGCGATTGAAGCGTTAGAAAATGGCGCTCCGCAGATGATGATGATGAGGGATAGCTATCATCAACGCAGAGATTTCTTGGTGAAACGTTTCAATGAGATCGGCCTCGATTGCCATACTCCGGGTGGTGCGTTTTATGTCTTCCCAGATATTCGCAAGACCGGATTGAGTTCGAAAGAATTCGCGATGGGCTTGTTGGAAGCGGAAAGCGTCGCTGCGGTTCCGGGTGGAGCGTTCGGTCCGAGCGGCGAGGGCTTCCTACGTTGTTGCTACGCAACGGGTATGGAAGATCTGCGCAAAGCGATGGATGCGATTCAACGCTTCGTTTCCAAAATTTAATCTAACCCTTTTTCTGGATGGAAACCGATCCGAAACGTCCAGATAGGCTGACGAGGGCACACGTGATGCCGTTCGCAGTGTTTATGGTGTTTCTCATCGTACTGCAGTTACTAGATAGTTTGATCGGCTGGGATCATCCAGATGCACCATGGTGGAAACGCGATGTCGCGCAGTGGATTTATCCAATTCAGACACTGGTGGTTCTCGGACTGCTGGTTCGTTATTGGAAATCGTTTTCGTTCGATTGGAATTTGAAATGGTCTGCGATCGGTTTGGTGTTTGGTGTGGTGGGTATAGGGTTTTGGCTACTCCCAACCACACTCTACGATGCATGGGGTTTATCGGGTGAAACCGATGGTTGGATGAAATGGTTAGGGATCGCCAAGCGCGATGATGGTTTCGATCCCAGGATTTTTGAGCATCCTGCGGCTTACTGGGTTTCACTCACCATGCGGTTTTTGCGCGCCGTTGTGATCGTTGCTTTGGTTGAAGAAATTTTCTGGCGAGGTTTTGTCATGCGCTTCTGCATGGATTGGGAAGGGAATTATTGGAAGCAACCGTTCGGTCGCGCGCATTGGAAAAGCTATTTCATCGTTACCTTGCTTTTCATGTTCGCTCACGCGCCGGTCGATTGGGCCGGGGCGTTGGTATATGGTTCGCTGACCTATGGGTTGTGCGTGTGGAGTAAGAACTTAGGTGCTTGCGTGGTGATGCACGCGGTCGCGAATTTCCTGATGGGGGTTTATGCGATGGCTTATGAGAAGTATGGGTTGTGGTAGGGAAGACAGAAGACGCTAGACTTGTAGACAGAAGACGAGATTTTTTGGTTAGTGCGGGAGGGGTAAGTCTTCATTCAAAAATCAACAATCCTTAATCAAAAATCGTCAATCCATTGGCAGAATAAAGCGGTTTGATTGACGATTGATGATTGATGAGGTTTGATTTTTGATTTGTGATATCACTGATCAGTCATGATCCCGGCAGGGATCTAAGAAATTAGCGCGGGGTTGAGGAGGGAAGCGACGATCACCCCGGGAACTGGGAAAATAAAATATCGACCCCGGTAGCGGGTCGCAGATGGATTGATAGGTGAATGATGTTTCGATTTCTGGCACGCCTTTCAGGGTGCGGATTTGTTAGGGGAGAGTTCCTAGGGTGGTTGTCGCGGTGCTCCTCGACCCTAGGCTAAGTTCTTTCATCCCGCTGGGATGGGGTTCTCTTCATTCAAAAATCAAACATCAACAATCATCAATCGTAAATCAAAACGCCGCTTTAACCCAATGGATTGACGATCGACGGTTGTCTGTGATCATTTGATTTCTGGCACGCCTTTCAGTGTGCGAAATATTTTGTGGTCATGTGATCCGGGGTCGGGACCCCAGGCTAATTTTTTTCATCACGCTGGGATGGAGAAGATTTCGTGATGAAGAGCGCGAGTGGACTCGGCGGTCCATTATTGCTCCTAGAATTTATCCTTCCAAAAGGCAGGGGATTTAGGTCAGGGTTTATGTATGCAATACGAACGAATACTCTATGTGAAAAATGGCTGCCCTTGGTGTATTGAGGTGGAGCAGTATTTGGATCAACACCAAATCGAGGTGGAGCGAGTGGTGGTTTCCGGGAACGCTAAGGCGATGGCGGAAATGGTCGCTCTATCCGGACAGAGCAAGGCGCCGACCTTGGATTGGGACGGCGAGGTGCTTTCGGATTTCGGGGTGGATGAGTTGATTCCTTTTTTAAAGGGGAAGGTTGGCTAGATTCCGCCGCAGGCTTTGGACTGCTGGGATTCTTCCCAGCTTTCTCGGGATGAGCCGATTCAAGCTGGGTCGTGTAGTTACCAAACGAATTGGTTTACGGAGTCTACCCCAAAAGCTGCGGATAACCGCAGCAGTCCAAAGCCTGCGGCGGAATTGATTTTCCTACGCACCTAACTTTTGGTGGAAGGTGTCGGTGTCTTTGACGGACATGACAAAAGATTCTAACAGTTGGATGGTGGATTCGATGTCGTCGAGGTGAGCGGTTTCGACGACGGAGTGCATGCAGCGCAGAGGGATGGAAACAAGGGCGCTGGGGATGCCTTCGCGGGAGTGGAAAATTTTATCCGTATCGGTTCCGGAGAAGCGGCTCGATGATTCATGTTGGATATCGATTTTGCTTTTCTTGGAGATTTCTATCAGGCGCTTGACGATGAGCGGGTGGTTGCATGTTCCGTGCGAGAGGCTTGGGCCATGGCCTAGTTTAACCAGTCCGAATTTCGCGGGGTCGATTCCTGGGGTGTCGGTGGCGTGAGTCACATCCAGGCAAACGCACATGTCCGGTTTCAAACGATACGTCGCCATCATCGCGCCGTTGCCGCCGATCTCTTCCTGGATGGCATTCAAACAAAGCAAGGTGACGTTGGGTTTTTTATCGGAAGCGGCGATGCGTTTCATCACCTGCGCGATGATGTAGGAGCCGAGTCGGTTATCGAGCGCGCGGGAGATGAGGCGTTTATGTGCCAGTTCGGCCGGGCCGTCTTGGTAGACCATGGGGTGGCCGACGCGGAGTCCCATAGCTGCGACTTCTTTCCCGTTGGACGCGCCGACATCGACCCAGAGATCGTGGACGGCGGGTGCTTTTTCTGCACCGAGTTCATCGCGGCGAAGGTGGATGGCGGTGTTGCCGATGATTCCGGAAACGACTCCCTCATCGCCGAGGATGTGGACGCGGCGGCCGCGACCCGTGGCAGCATCGGAGCCGCCAATGCGATCGATGCGGAGGAAGCCTTTGTCATCGATGTGTTTGATGATGTAGCCGATCTCATCCGCGTGGGCTTCAAGCATGATGGTTTTCGGGGATTTGCCTTCAAGAGTCGCCCAAGTGGAGCCGTAAGCATCGCACTCGATCTTGGTGGCGGTTTTCTCAAGATATTTTGCCCATACATTTTGACCCGGCATTTCGAAGCCAGTGGGGGATGGGGTTTCAAGGAGCTCGAAGAGGAAGGCTTGGTCAGCTTTTTTCATGGGCGGAGGTTGAAGGGTGAATGGTGAATAGTGAAGAGTGAAATTGATTTAACCACGAATTACTCGAATATCACGAATGGTTGCTGATGGATAGCAGCTTCGAATGAATATCAGCTAATCTGTTTTCCTATTTGTGTAATTCGTGAAATTCGTGGTTAACTTCCTCGATTTTAGGAATTTATTCCCATTCGTGGTTAAATTCCTCTTTTTTCTCGGATTAGAGCGGGGTTGTCAGTTTGGTAAAGATGTTGTTAATTAAGGCCATGCATTTGGAAATATCGACCCCGGCATTGTTATTTCCAGCGATTAGTTTGTTGTTTTTATCCTACACCAATCGGTTTTTGCATCTTTCGGCATTGATTCGTAAGCTGCATAGCGACTGGCTGGAGCGAAAAGATAGCTTGTTGATGAGGCAGATTCAGAACTTGCGGAAGCGCTTGGTATTGATTCGGGGGATGCAGTTGTTGGGAGCGCTGAGTTTATTGCTCTGCGTGGTGAGCAGGACCCCGAAAATCGGGCCAGAGGCTAAGCTATGATTGTGGTGTGTGGGTGCGGACTGTAAACCGAACCAACACACAAAAAAATGAAAGGCAAACGCAGAAGACACGACCCCGAATTCAA